>Ga0209777_10003086_pt1 | contig 21096 bp, 20 predicted proteins | sample FrelakmetHBP12HB_FD_187147 | JGI IMG/M metagenome (GOLD analysis project Ga0209777, IMG submission 187147) | Freshwater lake sediment microbial communities from the University of Notre Dame, USA, for methane emissions studies -HBP12 HB (SPAdes)... | ecosystem: Environmental > Aquatic >...
CTAGCAAAACCTCTCTCAACGATTTTCAAGAAATCAGAAAAACCACTAAAAACAGAACAAAAAAAGAAAAAGTCAAGCATCCCTCCTGAGGATATAGTCAAAGAAAAAGCTTTGGCTAAAATAAAAAAATAAACAAGACAAACAACTCAAGAAACTAAAAGAAAAATAATCTCTTCTTTTTATTTCTGTCAACGATTAGCACAAAACATAATATTAAAACCGTGTTAATGCTTGTCCGCTACGAGTATATGGAGATATCATTTCACCAGAAATGAATACTAAGCTTTTTTTTCGTTCCTATCTATTGAAAGGTAAAATGTTATTTGTTGTTAGCACTTTCCAAAATCTTTTTTAGTATAGTTTTATATCGGATATTGTTTTAACTATTAACAGATAGAAACTTGGAAAATATTAGTTTATAAGTTTTTAAAGTTCCCCTAGTATATAAACCTATCATCATTTTTGAGACAAGCATTAACACGGGTTTAACTCTATGTCTTTTTATAGCAAATCTTTATAAATACTTGTTTAATTCCGAACTCTGCTCCGGAGGCAACGTATTTTAATTTTTCATTTTTCTTTCCTCCCTTGCTCTGGAGCCTCACATTTACTCTATCGTTAGGAACGAATGTTTTAGTGCGAATCAATGACAAAATAAAAAGAAAAAAAAGAGATTTTGATTATTGCTATTTCTTTTTTTTTATGGATTTGCTAAAGTTGTTACTGTTCCTGATGATGATTTTGCTTTTAGTGCTCCATCGGATGAATCGCAATATAATACGAATCCTGTAGTTGGAGTAGGTGGTTCTTTTATTGGATTTAGGGTAATTGATCCGTTTACCTGAAGTTCGCTCTCAGGGTTTGTGGTATTGATACCGACTTTGCCGCCCATGATGGACATCACATTGCTAGATTTTACTACCCAACCGGGAGGATACCAATTCAATCCGATTCCGATAGAATAAGACCCGTTTGTCGTTATTGAGCTTCCTATGGCGGTTGAACCCCATCCACTGGCTGTTGTTCCATGTCCCATGGCGGTTGAATAGTTTCCACTGGCTGTTGTACTAGTACCCATGGCGGTTGAAACGTATCCGCTGGCTTTTGTGTTAAGTCCCATGGCGGTTGACTCTCGTCCATAAGCTTTTGCACCAAGGCCCATGGCGGTTGAAAAGTTTCCACTGGCGTGTGTAGTGTCACCCATGGCGATTGAAGCCCATCCACTTGCTATTGTAGAAGAACCCATTGCGGTTGAATAGACTCCGCTGGCTATTGTATTAAAACCCATTGCGGTTGATTCCTCTCCATGGGCTATTGACCACCAACCCATTGCAGTTGAACAAGGGCCACTTGCTATTGTCGAAGAACCTATTGCGGTTGAATCGACTCCGCTGGCTGTCGTAGTGTCACCCATTGCGGTTGAACAGTCTCCACTGGCATTTGTCCGAACTCCCATAGCAGTTGAATCGGTTCCATGAGCTATTGAGTAATCACCCATTGCAGTTGAAACGTTTCCGCTGGCATTTGTCTGACGACCCATTGCGGTTGAAAAGTCTCCAAAGGCTTTTGTAACCCCACCCATTGCGGTTGATCCTCCTCCACTGGCTATCGAACCTTCACCCATTGCGGTTGATACTATTCCACTGGCTATCGAACCTTCACCCATTGCAGTTGACATATATTGACTAGCTTCCGTTTCAGAACCCATAGCGGTTGAAACGTCTCCGCTGGCTACTGTCGCTTTTCCCATTGCAATAGAATTAAATCCGATTAGATAATCATTCCATGAACCCCCCGAAGGCCAACCAGTCCGGAAAGCCCCTTTCGATGGTATCCACATAAGCCAACCACCGGTTCCATTGAATAAGACAGTACCGTTACTTACCTGGAGTTTCGCAGATGGTGTTGTTGTTCCGATGCCGACATTTCCCTTATTGTAGTAAATGTTATTGCCATTTAAACTCCAGAGACAAGAAGAGACCATTGGTCCAACCCAATGCCCTGACGCATCGATAATCACATGGCCGCTAATTGCGATGTTGCCTTTCACATCCAATTTCGCGGCGGGTCTGGTTGTTCCGATTCCAACATTACCTGTGTTCGTGTTCCACATATTTGGCCGATTCGACCAGAAATTCCAACCAAAATCTAGTCCTATGTAAGCAGGGGTCGCTCCTGGGGTTTCTCCTATTGTAGTGGGGCTCGCTACCGGGGTTTCCGATCCTCCTATTACAGTCGGGAACGCCATCGCCAGAAACATACTACAGATTCCAACGCTCAACACCAGCCTTATTATTTTACTATTTCTTTTCTTCATTTTTTTTCCTCCATCAATTTACTAATATCATTCCACAAAACAGTCTCTTCGTTACCCAACTTTTCCGCATAAAAGATTGTTCCTCCTTTGCATTTGTTATCCTATAGATGGATTTAAATGTTTGGAAAAGATAAAAATCAGAAAAAGAAACATTGACACGGTTTTAACACAAAACATGCGACATACAAGGTTTTAAAAAAAAAGAGAAAAAAGATTAGTTTTTATCGCGAAATTGTAATCTTGAGCGTATCAGACCAAGCGCTTTCAGCATTGAATATGTCTTTTGCTTTCACCTTAATTTGATATATGCCCTTTTTGATCCATGTATGTGATGCATTTGTCAATATGCCAGAGTCATATGGTCCTATCCAATCGCTCACGCTACCGTCACCCCAGCTCCATTTATAGTACACAAGATTTCCATTGGGGTCCTTTGTAGTTGTTGTGAAGATATATGCAGTATTGATTATACCAGTATTTGGTCCTGTTGGCGTGGTTGGTTTGTTTGGTGGGTTGTTTGCTGGTAAACGTTGGTTACATAATTGTTTTATATCATTTTTACTTAATGCTCTGTTATATATTCTAACTTCATCTAAGACACCATTAAGTGGCGCCCAGTTACCATCTATTGGTGCCCAATGGTTGCTGCCAATGAATGGTTGAACAGGACTTTGAATGTAAGCGTTAGGTATGGTATGCGTATTATCCAGATTACCATTGATATACCAGCGACATACATTTGAAGAGTGGTCAAAAACGACTGCCACATGGGTCCAACTTCCAATAGGTAAGGTAGATATACTCAGAATATCTGAGCCTGGTAAATCTTGATTTAACCAAAATCCAAGTTGATGGGAACCAGGGTCTATATAAAAAAGAAAACCTTGACCTAAAGATGGTTCACCTCTACCATCAAAAATAATACAATTATGTGGATATGAAGAAGGTCCATACCATTTTATCCAGGCAGCAACCGTAAAAGCCGTAGTAATAGAATTATCAAATGAAGAGGAGATATCCCCAACATAACTTGTATTTGTAATCTCCAAAGCCGATCCATATTTGCCAGTAGTCCATGTTGCTCCATATAGATTCCCATCATATCCATTCCCAGAGCTATCGTGTGCAACAGAGCCGCTTCCTTCATTAAAATTCCAATAACCAATTAAACCATCTGTAAGACCTGCCTTCAGAGGTGTTTGAATTTGTTGTAAAACACTTACTCCTACAAACAGCATTGCTATTCCAATAACTAATCCTTTCGTCCACAAACCATCTCGCATTTTGTATTCCTCCCCTGCTAAAAAACAGGTAATAGTTGTTATCCTACAGATGAATTTAAATGTTTCTAAAAAAATAAATTTATTCGATACAAATGTAACAATAATCTAATCATTTAACCAAGAGAGATGTTTGGTTTGAAGTTCCACCCCTTAAAAACATATCCTTAGAAATCAGAAGCAATGAACACTGGTTTTAAGACTCAATGGTTTTTGTACGAATCAATATTAAATAAAAAGAAAAGAAAAAAGAGGAAAGGGTATTATGCTAGAGACTAGGTAAATCCATAGGTTTTGAAGCAGAGATCATATCCAAGATTCTGCCACCAAGGAGCTCCACCAGTTATACTTGTCCATAGAACCCCGTTTCTATACAAATTACCGGAACCATATCCTACACTATAATATTTCAAAATACTACCGCCAGAAGTCCTCAGGACAAGATAATACGTACTACCAGGAGTCACAGTTAGATCACTGAAATCAAACTTCACCCATCCATTGGTTGTGGGGATTTGAGATGCAGGTATTGACAGACTTACAAGATCCTGACCTGTCAGAGCACTCCGAATAGATACCACAACATCAGCTGAAGGATTCCCCACTTTCCGCATGTAGACTTCTACGTAAGACAATGTCGTCACCGTTGGTGTAAAAGATTGTGCACCCGAGTAGGTCGAATATAACCAAAAATTGTTCGTATATTTTGTTTGTTGTTGGTCTAAGTTTTTGATGCTGAAGTTCGCTGTTTTATATCCTTCATTTCCAGCCATGTCGCTTGCGTTTACGAATAGTACATAGTTGCCATCAGGAAGTAGTGTGGTATCAAAAATTAACTCCCATGTGTTATCTCCTTTAGGTATCGCATTTAGTGATTCAAATTTCTGGTTAATAATACGTCCCTGTGCTCCACCGGGGAAACGTATGGCATATTTCACCCAATCGATTCCACTAGAATCGGCAGCTGTAATTCGTAGTTTAATTCTACCATGAATCTCTTTCCCTTCGTTAGGGAAGGGCACGGTAATAATTGGTGATGTAGTATCGTTCGATCCTCCGCATATAACAAATGAAAAATCTTGAGGGCCATTGGGAACATTAAATGCAGACACTCTAATTGTATAGATCCCTTTTTCTGGTGAATCAATTCTAATTTGTTCAACATTGTTGGTACGATCAACGACGTCATCATATGGTGCAGTAAAATCATTACCTAAATATTTTTTTTCTGATGGAGAGATAATAATAAAATCTAAATCATTATTTAATCCTCCTGCTGGTACTGAACCTGGAAAATCAGTCCAGGTTAATGTAGCCTTTAATGGGATCGATGTATCGTTAACTGAATAATAAAAAGTTTTTGAGTCACCTGTAGATAAGGAATATTCACTATCACTAAACAAGATTGTTGCTGGTGCTGAAGGGAAAAGGGAATTTTCAAGATTTACTCTCCCCCATCCCTCGTTGTTGTTGGGAACGGGTCCAGTCTCATCAGGGCTATATTGACCAGGCATATCAGTCGCACCATTAATGATAGTGGCTTTTATTAGAGCTGCAGTTGGAGTATGTCCACGTCTTGTCATGTAATACTCTCGGATTAAAGCAGCTGATCCAGCGGTTAACGGAGTTGCCATACTGGTACCACCCATATATTCATAAAAAGGTCGTTTCAGATCGCCGAATGGTAGAAGACCCCATCCGGTACCAGATGCCATTGATGATCTTGTAGAAAGTATGTTTGTCCCTGGTGCTACAACATCGGGTTTTATTCTTCCATCATCGCAAGGACCTCGACTGCTAAATGCTGCCATACCGTCTGGATTATTAGAGACATGATCAGATGCAATTGGATCAACTGTATATAACATAAACTTACCCCATGTTTTATCAACTCCCGCTCCACTTGGCCGAAAATTTTCTGATGCACCTACTGCGATCACATTCTTTGCTGTGGCTGGTGATCCAATAGAACCGTAATCGATGATACCATCTGCAGGATTAGCATCAACTCCATCATTCCCAGCGCCAAACAGTATCGTCATGTCTTTATGGTTCCATAAGAACTCATCTGTATCATGGCACATAGATGTATACTCCCCATAAGTGGAGGCTTCCCAACTGTTACTTTGAATGCATGCAAAATCATTATATGATTGTGTAAATAAATCGCTTAAATTGTCAGGGATCCCTGCAAGTGTGTATCCATCACCATACCCTCCTTGATATTTTACATATTGCTCAATTGCTTGGAATACCAAATGTGCATCATATGCTATACCTTTGATAACGCCACCTGATTTTGAACCATTACCTAAGGCTGATCCTGTGACATGTGTTCCATGTCCACTCTCCAAATCAGAGGCACCATCATCAGCACCACCATTTATAACCCCAAATCCCGATCGTACTGGCCAACTATGGATAGCATCGATTCTCCCTTCAAAATCATCGTGCATAGTTACATCATTTACACCGGTATCAAGACCGGTATCTGCTATCGCAATAACTTGATCTGTTCCAGTGAGTCCATGAGTATTCCATATTACAGGGTCAGCTTTGATTATTCCAGCTGACACATTATTACATATTTGGGGTTCAATATATTTTTCAATCCAGATTACACCATTCATTTGAGCAATTTCTGGTATCTTTGAATTCTCAATTAAAACCCGAAGTTTCTCATCGTTTAATTTCTCAACTTGACCTCCTAATGCTTGAATTTTCCCGATAAGTTGCGCCACATCTGCATCAAAGGTTAATACATTAACGAGGATAGACTCGGTTGAGTCAACTGTTTTCTTGACTGTGGAAGAAACTCTGTAGGCAGGTTGGTAAATACCCACCCAATGGATGAAAGGTAATCTCTCAACATTTTGGCGTGCCCAATTATTCATTTTTACAATAAATGCATAATGGGGCACATAACCGTAGATATGAACTCCTAGTTCTATTAGTATATGTTTTTGTTCTGTTTTTATAGGGCCATCAAATTGAACTATAAAGTAACCGCTTTCTTGATAATTGTTAATTGCTTGAAATACAGACTCAGCCCTTGGTACATTTATATTAGGATCGAATTTAATTGATTGAAGTACAATGCTCATGTCTAATTTCTCATCGGTCATTTCAATCCTGGAGGAATTATTTTCTTTTAAATAATCATTATTATTAGGGTTTTGCATTATTTCTTCTGTGCTTCTTCCTGCTGTAACTAATGCGTTTGATGGTATGTTGTGTTGGATAGTGGAAAGGGCTGAAAATGATGTCGGCAGCATGCATAGCGCAATTATAATCACGCTAGTTTTTTTTATTTTTAAAAAATTACTTATATATTTTATTTTTTTATTTTTCATCTTTTTCTTCCTCCTTCAATTTTCTACTCCATCCCAAAAACAGTCTCGTCTTCCCACAACTTTTCTGCATAAAAGCCTGTTCCTCCTTGGCATTTGTTATCTTATTGCTGCATATAAATGTTTTGAATATATAAAAATACAAAATAGAAGTATTAACATGGTTTATTTTTCGCTAAGATCGTCAATGAATACAAATTTTCTTTTCTTTTTAATCATCATTATTCGCATAACCCCCACAAAAAACATTTAAAAATCATTAAAACCTCATTCATTCGCTATTTTGTATAAAACAACGCCTTCAAACTAGGCTCGGGTAATAGTATTCCTCGTCAGAAAAGATAATGCGTCTACGTGCTTAAAAATGGGTTATTACGTTATTTTGAGTAATTAGACTATTTATCACTCTGGCGCGTAGAAGGCCATTTCAGTCATATCACCAATTTCTTTATCGGCTTTCATTTGTTTCTTCTTTTTCTTATCAAAACTGTTTTCCTTTTTTGATTTTCTCATATTCATGGTCATACCATTAAATGGTATATATTTTAATTTTTCGTACATATCCACATTTCACAGAAGAAATAATTATTTTAAAAAGAAAATAAAGAGTAGGTAGAATACATTTTTTGATATGATGAAACAAGAAGAATGCTTGACATGAAAAAATAGGAGTAATTATTATTTTGTTTTTAAAATTCAATAGTATGGTACTATCGAACATATAATGATGTTTCAAAAAATAATCATCTTTTATTATTCTATTGACCAAAATAAATTTTAGGTAATATGTAATCATGTATATAGACAGGAACCAAAAGTTAATGTATCTCTTTCTATTTGAAATAATAATTTCATTCTCATTACCATGGATCCTCTTGAATTAATCATATGACGGGCTGGGGATGGAAGACGAAATACATAACTCTCCTAAGATAAACCCGCTGCAAGTGGCGATTCATATGTTTCAGGAATCAAAATGTAAAGGGGCATAATGATAGGATGGTACACCCGATGAAACAGTGATATATTCTATTATGATACAATGATGTTTACGGGACTGAATTATAATTCTAATGAGGTATCATTAGACTTAATAATACTATAATCCGAAGCAATCATTTTTACTTGTCTTTTACCGAACTAAAACCAATTAATAAGATTTAATATATCACTGTAACCCCATCTGCTTACGTTCTTGAACCACTTTGGCGTATCTGTCCCTGATAAGGAACTCCAACATTCGTGGTTGACTATGACATTCCCAACTTGCTAACTGTCGTAACATCTCGCCTGCTTCCTCGGTATAAACGAAAGTACGTTTTACCAACTTCGGTGGAACGAAAGCTGCTCGTTCCTCATCTGTTAATTCTTTCATAATATCCCTTTCATTTTACAAGTAAAACTTCCGGAACAATGGCACATATATAATCATGATTAGAGATAACAAACAAAACATTCACTCATTCATGTATTACCAATGATGACGATGCACCAAAGGTTTATTCTTATGCACCAACTTATGTTTATACACCACAGAAGATTTACCAGGCTGAACCACTGGCTCAATGGTTTCCTTAATCTTGAACCTCCCCGTGGATTTATCCCGCTCATTCAACACCTTATGACCCACGATAAAACGTCCCTTGCTATCTCTCTCTCTGACATTCACTACCACCCACCAAAGAAAACAAGTACCGCTCCTAAAACTATCAATGCTAAACATACAACCGCGATGACCAAGATTTTTCCAAGATTACTCATTTTACATCATTCCCGTTCTTAATCTCTTTCATTACCGCTAATGCCTTCATCACAAGATCCTGCATTGATTCATCCCCGTTAGATAACAGGGAAACCGATTCGTTCAGAGAGCTTATCATCACTTGTTTTATCTTCTCTTTACTTTCTTTCATACTTCTTTATTCTCCATGTGTCCGGCAATAAGGACACCCATCGCTTTCAAAATAAATCAGACCGCATTCTTTACATCTGACAAGTTGAAAACTCGGGAATTTCAATTCATCAAAAACGGTTCCTTGCCTCATAATTAATTCAGACCTCCACAGACAACACATTTCACTCGAGTGTATTTCGCCATCGGTGTGAGGATCGCTCCGCAATACTTACAACGCAAACTATTCCGTTGTACATCCGGCTCAGGTTCTTTCTCTCCAAATAAAAAACTACGAATGCTCATGGTTTCCCTCTCCGTGATTTTCCACAATAAGGACAATAATTTATATTCTCAATATCCATCCCACAAAAGAAACACCTATACTTTTTCATCATGGTTATTCTCCTGTAGTTTATGCATGATTAAATTAACCACATGCTTACGATCCTCCAACTCCATGCCCCGATTCTGCTCCAAAAGAAGACTCTGCAGCTGAAGAAACAACCTCTCACGATTCTCTTTCCTCACCGGTGAGTGGAAAAAAACCTTTTCGTTTCGCGGATGGTTCCGGACAAATTTTTTTGTTTTCATCTTTTATTCAGACTCCTCCTCCCATTTCAATTCATGACTGCAACTCACGCATTGTTTCCAGTCATACATAAAGACCTGATGACACTTGGTACATCTGTACATCCTATTCAACTGCTCCTCTGACGGAAAAAGAAAAACAACGAGACACAGAAAACAACCAAAAGACAAATTAGAACTATGACAAGAAACAAAGGTGAATGGATTGTTCTCCAGAATGCGCTTGTATTATTCGATATCAACGCAATTGTGTTATTCATTCAGCACCAACTCCTTTCCAAGTATATTTCTTAAAACCAGAATTATCAACGTACGGTACTAAAAAATCTCTCATTAAATCCATAATCAGATTGTCTGGGAACTTATCGCATAAAAGTTCTAACGTGACACCCTTCCCTACTTTATTTTCAACGTCTGTTATATAGTTCTTAACGTCTTTGTGGGTATAGGTGGGTTCTTTTTCCTCCTGTCCAACAGAAAGGTTTTCTTCGGTATTATTAGGTAAAATAATACCGTCAACAGAGAGGTATTCTGGTTTTATTGGTTTTATTGCGTTTGTGAGAGATTCGTCTAAATTTTTTTGAAAATCGTCTAAATCATCAAAGCGAATAGGCAAAAGACCTAATTCATTTCTTTTTTTATTTAATTCTTTCAGGTTATTAATAAAACCAATAATACCAATAAGACCTTCCTGTTGGAGGTTCTGGAATTGAGTAATAAAACCTAATAATACCGAACCTTTAGGGAGAAGAAGCCCAGACGCGCCTATGTCACAAAAGATTTTCGTCACGTTCTTATTGGCTTTTTCATTCCATTCATGTTGTTCGCCTATTATATGACGTGCTTTAAGATCGTCTTGGTGTTTGTATATCCAATCAACAGAACGCGGGAAACCTTTAACACTGGCTAATTCAGGGATGGTCATTTCTCCTTTTATCTTAAGGATATCAACTAATTTTCTTTCTATGGAGTTAAGCATTCCTCCTTCAGCATCGCCTAATACAGAAAAAATATATTTTGAGTAGAGGTAATCAAAAATGTTTGCTATGATTCGTCCTTTGTCATCTTTTTCTCGTTGGTATTGGTGTAAGACCGCACTTGATTTGATGTAATCTAGGAACTTATCTATCTGTGTGCGCATGATAAGAGAGGGTGTTTTTTCTGTGAAATATTGATATAAAAAATCTGCATAAGGGATTATGACTTCTCCGGGTTTTAATCCTTGTAAGGCTTGAGCTAATAATGGTTTTGGTTTTGGTATGTGTCCTTCTTGGCTTCGTTTGAGTTTTTCTTTTATGACAAGTTTCGTTAGTATCTCTGATGTGTCGGTATTAACCGCGTCCCATCGTCTTTCTCCCTCTAAGTCGATGGTAGTGTTCATAGAGGTAACAATAATAACAGGTTTCCCTTTTATCTTCAATTCTAATGTTTCTTGGTCTTTTACTACTGTCGCTTCATTCTGACCGGAAGATAGTACTCTGAATGCTTGACTTTTTATCATTTCATCTTCAGGGTCTTCAAGATAAAAAACCGTTCCATCTAATGTTTCTTTTTCATCTTTCCCAACCATCATATACTCAAGTGCTTTGTCTGAAAATCTAGTTCGGTGTTTCAGTTTATCTTCTGGAACCATTATTTTTGTGACCGCGCCAGTGATCGCATCTTTTCCTGATCCTGAAACATCGCTTACAACCATGTTGCTAGATGTTGGTTTATGTCCGGGTAATAATCGTAGATTTATTTTATTAATGAGGGTTAGGATGGTACTTTCTTCTCCCACAACTCCTAATTCATGCGTTAGGTTGATGATATTCAAAAGAAGTTTTGGATCTTTGAGTATTGTTATGTGGTCTTCTGTTAATTTTATTGTCTCTGGTTCTTCTGTTTCTGTTTCTGTTTTTTTTATTATGTAGTCAATGTTGTTTTCATCTATGTAGCGTTTCAATTCTAATACGCTTACTTGAGTATATTTCCCGTTTGCTACTGCAACCTGCCATGAGTTTGTTGTATCAGTATCTCCTCGTTCTTGTGCTGCCAGATATTTTTCTATGATAGTTTCTTTGTCTTCTCTGTGGTGTATCATCGCGATGAGGTTTTTTTCTATTACGTGGTGTCTATGTCCTCCTGGTAATAAATGAGTTGTGCAGTAGTTGACTAAAAAATCATTTACCCAGGGATTATTTTTTAATGTCTCTGTTGCGTTTGTCTTTATGACTTTCTTTGAGTTTTTTATCTTTTTTAATAATTCTTTTGGGTATTCATTTACTTGGTCTAGTGGGTGTGTTCCTCGTATTATTTTATGTATTTCTCCTTTGTATTTTGGTTTCCAGTGTGGATGTCCTATCACTGGCGATAGTGTCCATCCTAGGTTTGTTTTATCTAGATATTTTTTTGCTCCAGATGGTAACAATTCATTTATTAGAAGTGTTTTAGCTAATTTGTTATCGTAGTTTGTAGGTATTCCTTTTATGTTGTATATCCGTAGATATGGGCTTTTTCCTTTGTGATCTGTTATACAGCTTTGTAATCCTTGTACTCGACATGATTCTTCTGTTTCTTCAATAAATCGTTTGTTCTGTTCTGGTGTATCTTCAAATTCTAATACTATTGCGTCTTTGGGAGCTACTTGTAAAATTATATCTTCTCGGTAGCTTTCTTGGTTGTATTTTTCTTTTTCATGGCTATTTACTTCTGCGTCTCCTTTTTTGTTAAGGTATACTTTGTTTTTTCGTATTATCATTGGTTGGTATTTGTCGAGTATGTCTTTTGGTGTGTATCCTGTTTTTTTGTCTGGTGGTAGTGGTTCTTTTTTGATATCTAAAACTATTGCTATACCACCTTTGATTAATCCTTCATGGTGTTTTTCTGATACTTCTACAATTTGTCCTTTTTTCCATTTCTCAATTGTCTCTTTTCCGTCTTCGTGTTTGCATGGGAAGTCGTAGTCTTGTAGCACTTTGAGTTTTACTGTTTTCATTGTACCATCTCTGTCCGGTCTGATAGGAATTTCACTATTGCTATGGTGTAGCCTCCGCTTTGGTCTGTTGCCCAGATGTGTACTATTTGTTGTTTTCGATCAACATCAATATTGATTGTTTCTCCTCCATGTCGTATTGTTATGTCGTTTCGATGTTGGTAGATTTTCATGGTTTCTCCTCCGGTGTAAAATCTGGGCAAACGTCACCACACCATGAGGAATCTGTCATGCAGACCCATCGATGGTTTAACATACATGTTGGTTTATCATGTGTGATATTGTAAGCAAAGAATATGCAGTTCACAGGTTCATCGATCTTCATGGTAACTCCTTTAACTCTGAGATATCACTAAAAGAAAGGATCGCGCTTTTCTGTCTGGTAGTAAAAACGAGTTGTTCGTCTCCTACTTGGTCAACGAATCCGTAGAGTATGAATCCGGTTTTGAAGACAAGTTTACATCGTTTTCCTTGGAATGGTAAAAAGAGGTCTTTCGACATTCAGCATTATCTCCTGAAAAATTAAAATAATCCTCTGGTTTTACATTCAGAAAGGAGGTACTCTTTTGCTTCCTCTGGTGTCATTCCGGTCTTCATTACAAAGTCGTTAAAATCTTGGTAGTCCAGAAAATTCATTGTTTGTCCTCCTTTGTCATGAAACGTTCATTTAAAATCATCCGGATACATGAAGACATAGAAATACTCCTGTTGTGTGCATAGGTTTTTAGTTTCTCTCGTGTCTCTGGATCTAATATGATACTTGTTCTCATACGTAACATTGATATATGAATGAAGTATTTACGATGTACCTTTATTGACATCTATAGGATGTATCACAATGAGTAACACACTAACAGTTGAAAGAGTATTCAAAGAACAAAGATATCTTAACATCTTGAACTTGATTTTTTTATATGAAAAAAAAGATAATGGAATCAAACGATCCCAGTTATATGAAGCATTAAGGACTAAAGGAAATAAAGAATTTAAGGATAATCTTTCTGAATTTGATAGAAAAATGATCTCAGATATAAAATTCTTTTATGATTCTGGAAAAATAACTAAACAAGTATATGAAAATGGTATTGCCCTAATGAAAAAAGGAGCTATTCAAAGAGAAAAAGAAAAGGGAAATATCTCCTCAAAAAATACTTTTAAATCTGTTCTAGGTTTAAGAAATGCTTTGAGGCAGTTGAAGAAATTAGAATTAATTAATAATGTGAGGTCAAAATATAGTTACTGGGTTTTAACAGATTACGGTTTATTTTTGCATTTCAGATATCAGATTCATTCTTTGGTTGATAATCCTATTTTTTTCAATACTTCAGAGGATTTAAAGATAGTAAATAAAATGTTGTTGAGATATGTTCTATATAAAAAAATGAAAGAAAGAAAAAAAATTTAATGTTTCTTTCCGTTTTTAATCTTCTCGATCTCAAGACTGTTCTTAGTGTTATCAAGAGTGTTTTGTATTCCTTGAAGTGTCATTTCTAGTAGTCTTTGATTTTCAGTTAATTTTCTTATCTGTTCATCTTTCTCTTTTAATGATTCGTTGATTCCGCTAAGATTAGGTTCTACTTGATATATTGATATCGCGTTCATGTGACTGTCATATTCTTTTTTAATCATCTGCTGCATGGTAGTATCGTGCAACCAATCCCCATAAGTACGATCAAGCAGACTGGTATGTCCACCAATGTAATTGTAAAATTCATCGTTCATCCGGTCTGATCGTAATTGAGTAAACCAAAACCGTCTCAGAGAATGAATGTTATATGCATATCGTGGATACTGCAATCTAGTGTTATCATCGCGATTGTTGTAAGGCTTTCCAGCTTTTTCTAAAAGACGTATCCATATTTTCTCGAAGTTCTCAGCTTCATAGGGGAAAATTCTATTATCTAATTTGATAACTTCTTCTTTGGGGAGTTCCTTCCCATTTTTATAAACCGTCCAACTTCCTCTTACTTTTTTTAACTCATAGCCCTTTTTCTGTAAATTAGTGCGGAGTATCGTTGATTTCCTATGAAGTTCAAGCAATAGTTTATTTCTTTCCGGTTTCCATAGTTCCAGGAGTTCTTTTGCTTCCTCTGAGAAAAACGTAAATCGTGGTATCTTTCCTTTTGCGATATCCTCGGGTAGGGAGATCATACGGTTGTTTAAATCAATGTCAGCCCATGTTAATTGTAGTAATTCATCTCGTCTTAATCCTGAGCTTGCTAGTAAAGTAAAAAATGTCTTGGTCTTGATGCTTGATGCAAACGATAATATCTTCTTGAGATCGCTTTGGGTAGGAGTCGCTTTTTTTACTATTGATCGTACTGCCTTTACAAGATTATTCCGTAATCGTAGCTCTTCCCACTCCGATGTTTTTAATTGGATATCATGTCGTTCCAAGTATTTTTTAATAATGACTAAAATGGTGCTTTGTGTTTTATTTGGTTTGTTCTCGATCTTCTGCGCTAGTAACCAGAGATCGTCTTTGATGGCTTTAATTGGTTGCTTCAGCCATTTCTCTGGGTCTTTGTTTATGGTGGTAAAAAAAACTTTTAGATAAACCCTTACAGTCTTTCGTGATCTCTCATTCTTATAATGTTTGGTGAGATATGATTCTACAATTTTTGGATGCCAATTTTGGTCTTTCATGGTTATTCCTCTTATTTAGAATACACCATGAGTTAAAATACTTTTCCGACACTAAACTCTTCCAAAATCTTTTTTCCGTTCTTTGGCATCTTTGCCTGTAGCCTCAAAGAGAAATTCGTTCCATTTCTTGATGATGTTGTAATCATTACATACTTTCTTTGGAGGCATAATGTCAATGACCAGCGAGCTTTTGTCCTGCTTCATGGTAATATCTCCAATCCCTTCTACTGAGAACTGCATACCTTGGACGATGTCGCCTTTTGCCCCAAAAAATCGGGTGACAAGTGCATTAAGATCCGGGTTATGTCCTCTTTTTATCTTGTATTCTCTCATGGCTTAGGGAATATGAAAACAGTGATTTTAACGTTTTGTTTTATCACACCCTTTTTATGAAAACTTGTTGATGTGGATGATATCGTCTAATCTCCGTTTCGGGACATGCAGAACCTCGTGTTCATCCCGCCAATATTTCACTGAGTCCTTCATGTCCTCCACCACGGATGTTTCAGCTTTATGCCCAAACGCAATCACGGAGTCAACTGCAAGCGTCAGGGGTATTTTGCATATATCCGCTATCTTTACTCGTTCGATATTGTACAAAATACAGCTTCCAAGACCTTCTTCCTCCGCAGCAAGGACAATATTCTCAGTCGCAAAACCCACATCTCTTTCATAATAGGGATTCTGGATGTCTTTCACAAGAACAACGATATAGGCGGTAGGCCGTTCCGCTTCCTTTGGAGCCCACTTCGGCTGAATATATGCTGCCCAGTGAAGTGTCTCGAATAGTTGAGCACGGAGGTTTTTGTCTATAACGATACAATATTCAAGCGGCTGAAGATTTGCAGCTGAGGGCGCAAGCCGTGCCGCGTTTACACATTTTCTTAATACCTCAAGATCAACTGGTTTTTGGTGAAACCGACGAATACTCCTTCGGGAGATGATCGCGTCATACACTTTCATAGTACCACAATAACTGGAAAGTACTATCTTTCCTTTAAGTTATCGGAAATACCCTCGTTCTACGTATCTATGTAAGGGACATGATGTATGTCACCCCTCGGATTGAATGACAAGAACATCCTCTCATTGAAGGCTTTTGACAAAGCAGTTATCCCATTCGATATCCCGTTGTTCTGAATATCTTTCTTCAGGATATGAAGAGATTGTTGAATGGTATTTCCCGTTGGTATACCAAAGAGATGTATACGTCGATCTACTGATCGATCCCCTCGATACCCTGTAAGGTTCCACGTTTGTGGTGGAGGAATCGTTTTAGATCTTTCTGGAATGGCCTAAGTTTTCCTATGGTTTGAGGATGATGCATGCGAGTCTAAATATCCTGGTCGTTGATGCGGTGCTCATAGTATTCACGGAGAACCTTGTTTTTCCTGCTGAACTTGCGATCCGTTATCGGCCAGGAGGGTGTTATATTTGATTTTCAGAAGTGTTTTCATTCCTCGTGTATCCCAATACTCTGAAAATGTTTGAGGATCCACTGGAATTGATGTTTCTCCTGGTATAATACAAGAATTTCTCCTCTTTCCTACCACAATATACTTTAACACCTCTCCTTTTATCATCTGATTGCATGGCAAAGAAACAAAGAATGGCCAGAAGCTTTGCACGGACCGCACCGAAATCACAAGAGAAATACCTCATAGAAAACGCAAAAAAATTACAAGAAAATCCGTTTCTCATCCTCCCGACATGCACAGAAGATAGTAAAAAATATTTTCAGAAACTTCGAAAACAACTCACAAGAATACATCACTATCACACTGATGAGGGAAAACTTGAGATGCTGTCACATAAAAAAAGTTTAGATGGCGCTCTCGCGGGAACATATTTACTCGCAATCTCAGAAAAAGCACCATACCTCGCAGCATTAACGTTTCCCACTGGGGACATCACATATGCGCTACGCGGAAAAGCAGACAAAGAAAAACTCATTGCCGTACAACATTTTGATGACCCTGTGTTTCGACTTCGCGGTATTAAAGATCTTGTTGTTAAGAAAAAACTCAATGTTTACTCCTGGGATGCGGGGTATGTGTGTACAGGGAAAGAAGCGCATCCTCCCTTAGAATTTATTGATTTCATTAGAAATAAAATTGGTTTATCATCCGTAAAGGACGTCATGAGATGTCCACATATCCCTCCAGAGATAGCGAAGAAGAAAGAATATCTGAGCCTTAATTATCTCAGAATCGAATGGAAATCAGCACGGATCATTATCGCTCTGTGTGAGAACTGCGCAAAATCCACAAAAAACACTATGTTTACAATCTCGAAATACATGTTGCAACGAAATCTCTCCGATGATTTTGATATCGAGGTGATGACACAGGTCGGAAAACATAGCATTCTCTCTAATAAACAAAAGATCAGACATCTGCAAGAGTACCTGACCGGAGGATTAACCGACTATGAATTCATTAAAAAAATTGCGAAAAGCCATGAAGAACATGTCACACGATCTGAAGAAAAAATCTTGGTGTTAGACGGTGTCTCATATGGTACTGATGTTCCTCGGTTTGTGGATGCATTACAACCAAATTCCACTGAAAAAACCGCATTAGAATTTATCCTTCAAAAAAGCCAAGAACCGTTAATTGTATCAAAAACCACTCCCAGTAAAATCTTAGAGCGATACTGGAATCAATATGGGAATGAATTCCTTGAATCGATCCTCGATGATAAAGAGATGGCTGCATCTCTCTTCCAGCTCAATGATACACCGTCGAATATCGTACTTCTCGCATTTGAGTATAAACAACGACAAATGATATTATCTCAGCTTCCCTCCTATGATGACTTACCACCCCTTGCCGCATTTGCAGATTCTATCGCCCGTACCTATCGGACCTTCGGGGAAAAAAAAGCTCTTGCAGAAATAAAGAATCATCCTGATACTCCCAAAGGAAAATCAATCGCGTACGCATTTTTACTTGCATTCGGAAAGGGCGCTGAAGTGAAATGGAAGTACTCAAAAGAAGAGGTTGATTACGGGGAATTTTTAAAGGACCATGCCCGACAACTCCTCGATGTCAAACCAGAAGAATACAGTGGTGTTCTGCAGGAACTTCTGACTGCATGTGGTTCTTCTGAAATCATTCCACAATAAGATATCCCATCTCTTTTTTTCTTAGGTTTTAAAAAACTCTTCATCCATCAAGAAACAATTATTATCAAATGACTAGAGATATCTTCCCACAAACATCGTTTCGCCCTACTGCCGGTTTTTTACGGTTTTTATCATTTCCTTTCCAAAATCAGTGATTCCGTATAAACGAACATTATTCCCACAGCTTTTTTCTTGCACAATATCAAGATTCAACAACGATTCATCTTCCTTGTACCGTTCTTCCATCCCTCGTATTGCACCAATCACATTCGAAGGAGTTGTCCGTACATGATACGCAATTTCAGCGGTGTAACTGTAGTTCGGACTGATTTCAAAAAGATATTCCGTAATCTTCTTCCGTACATTACTTCTCCTGAGCGCTCGAACTGCAATTGGTCGTTTTAATTCGAGCGTTGAGGCTCCCTCTTCCTCGCTCTGCATCCTAATCCACCTTCAAACAACTCATCGGTATTTCTGTTAATAAACAATTTTCTCATGTAATGTACCCGGTATATCTCCTCCTACATATTCATTTACATATCCCTATTCAGTGAATATCGACAGAAATGATGAATCATGCGGAGAATACTGTGGAAAGATACTGTTCACAATTCTTGTCTTTTTATCCCTGATTGTTCTTCTGTTATCCCTCGGGTATTGACCCCCTGAATAAGGGTTCTATGGGCTAAGTGTCAGGATACGATAAAGTTTATTTACTCGTTTAATATTATTTTACTTGGGGTCTGGACTTTCCTTTAAGGAAGTACTTTCGTATTTTTTTCCTCCCAGACCTTTTGAAAACCAGACCCTATTTCTTTTTTAGATTTTTCCTAAGAGATGGAAGGATGTTTTTTCTCCATATAATTCCCAGAAAAATTTATTATATTTTTTATCTTCTTTTAACATAAAAGGAAATCATTTTAACCAATACTGATCGTTATTCGTTTATAGTATATGAAAATAACCTTTCATGGTGAAAAAATCAACATCTGAGGAATACTCGTTGAATCCTTCTATTTCAGTATAAAAACATTGGTTAGTCTTTTTTGTTCTGGTGCTCATCGTTTAAAGACCAGAAATGTTTGTTTTTTTGTACGAGTCGGCAGATACGGCAGGTTTCGATGACAACATCGGTGCCATCGTTTTTCATGATGCGTTCTGCGGAAATGGTGATTTCTTGGGTGATGGTTTCATCAAAAATATCGGTTTTTCCCCGTTTTTTTGAGCGATATTGACAAACCGCCGAAGGGGTTATCCCAAGTTTTTCTGCGGTTTGTCGTTGGCTGAGTCCATACTGTTGAATTAAGGTTTCAGCGAGTTCTTTTCGTATCGTTGGTATGCCGTTCCAGAGCATGTATTCACAGGGTGTTCGCCGCATAAACTAGAAATATCTTTTCAGTATATATAATTAACGATTGTTAACACTGTTTGCATTTCTCCCCTTTTTCGTTCTTCCACGTGAAAATGACTTTATACAAGATTGCATTTAACGTTCTGGTGGTACCGTGGCGGATCTTCGCACAACAATTAGTTCTCTTCAATTAAAAAACCCGACACTGCTTGCCTCAGGAATCATGGATGAAGATGCAGGCAGCATGGAACGCATGATCGACGGTGGTGCAGGCGCTATCGTCACAAAATCCATCGGGATGCAACCCCGAGAAGGATACGCGAACCCCACGGTTCTTGAACTCGAGTATGGTCTTTTAAATGCTATGGGGCTGCCAAACCCTGGTATCGATCAGTATGGCCAAGAAATGAAAAAACTCCAAAAATCCACTACACCGATTATTGGCAGTATCTACGCTGCAGATGCTGAGGAATTTGTCGCGCTCGCTTCGAAGATGAAGCAGTATGGTGCTGCGGGAGTAGAACTGAACGTAAGCTGCCCGCACGCAAAACGATACGGGTTGGAGATCGGCTGTGATACAACCTTGCTACAAGCTATTGTCTCTTCAGTAAAAGATCAAGTTCACATTCCAGTGTTTGTGAAGGTCTCGCCCAATGTGGTCAACATCGTTGAAATCGCGCAGGCAGCGGAAAAAGGGAACGCGGATGCGATCGTCGCCATCAACACCGTGAAGGGGATGAAAATCGATCTTGAAACCGCACACCCGATCCTCGCGAACAGGACCGGTGGGTACTCCGGCAAAGCAATCAAACCGATCGGGGTCCGCTGCGTCTACGACATCGCACAATCCATTAACATCCCGGTTATTGGGGTAGGTGGAATCACCACGGGCGAAGACGCGATTGAGTATTTCTTGGCTGGCGCATCTGCTGTTCAAATAGGATCCGCCGTCTATTATCGAGGCCCTGATGTCTTCAAACACGTCTGTAAAGAAATCAATGTTTGGATGGACACACATGGGTACAAAAAAATCGCTGAACTTGTAGGAGCCGCATACCAATGAACATTCCCACCGTTACCACTATCCTTACTAGCACCACCGAAGCAGAAGACATCAAAACCATCACCTTCCGATACCCCGGAACCGCTATACCTGGTCAGTTTTTCATGATATGGATCCCAGGTGTGGACGAGATCCCTATGAGCGTTTCTGAGATAACCAAGGAGGTGAAAGGAATCACCTTCCGAAAAATCGGAGACGCGACTCACGCGCTGTATCATTTATCGCTTGGAAGCAAAATCGGTGTACGAGGACCGTACGGGAACGGATTCACACCAACAGGAAAACATCTTCTTTTCGTCGGCGGTGGAACCGGAATTGCGATGCTTACGCCAGCAGTGGAACATGCACGAAAAAGAAAACTAAAATCAACGGTGATCATCGGTGTGAAAACAAAAAACGAACTCTTCTTTGAAGATCGCCTCCGACGGTGCGGTGCAACAGTCTTGATTTCCACCGATGACGGATCCAAAGGGTACAAAGGATTTGCCTCAGACCTTGCAAAAGAG
>Ga0209777_10003087_pt1 | contig 21095 bp, 15 predicted proteins | sample FrelakmetHBP12HB_FD_187147 | JGI IMG/M metagenome (GOLD analysis project Ga0209777, IMG submission 187147) | Freshwater lake sediment microbial communities from the University of Notre Dame, USA, for methane emissions studies -HBP12 HB (SPAdes)... | ecosystem: Environmental > Aquatic >...
TCCAATATTGTCAAGCATTATTTTTATGATTACATGGGTACACTTTGCGAGCAATGCGTCTACCATTTCCATTGACAATTCAATAGGATAACCCTATTTTCAAACCACTTTTCCAAGGGAACTTCGGACTAAGGAGATGACACCTCCCGTCATATGGACCACCGAAGAACCGGCAAAGTCAACGTGTCCGTGCCCAAGGCCAAAGTTCTTACCCAGCATAGCGAGCCAGCCTCCTCCCCATACCCAGTTGCCGAAAACCGGATAGATCACGGTCCCGACAAACCAACCATAGATGAAGAAGGAAAGGTATTTCCAACGCTCTGCGAGCGCGCCCGTCGGAATCGTTGCAGTCGTATCCATGAACACCATTTGAAAGAGGAAGAGGGTGAAGACCGCAATGTCGTAGGAGGTTCCGGAAAGGAAGAACCCTTGGGCTCCCAGAAGACCGAACTCTTTCCCGAACAGGGTGAGGGTAATTTCATGGTCGAGGCCTGCATATCCGCCTAATGTTGCAATTGGCCCCAGGCCTCCGAACATAAAGGCAAATCCGCAGATATAGAATCCAAGCATGCCAAGGGGATAGATCATCAGGTTCATGGCCATGGTGTGGGCCGCATTCTTGGCGCGGGTAAATCCCGTCTCCACCAGGGCGAACCCAGGCTGCATGAACATGACGAGAAAGCCGGCAATCAGGGTCCATACAATGTTGATCGCCACCCGGTTGTGCCCGACGGCGTCGGCCAGTTCTCCCAGGGTGGGCTGCCCGGCCTTGGCTGCCGGGACGTCTGAGGCATTCCCTGTACTGCTGCCGCCTGGATCCGGCTGCCGTGCCGGAGGAGCCGCGGGTGCCGATGGCGCTGCACCTGAGGTGGTTTGTTGTGCTTGAATGATCCCGGGCACCATCAGACTGGCGAGTAGAAACCACATGATGATCATCCTTCCAAGTTTCTCAGACATTGTTCCTTGCCTCCTTAGTGTTGCATCCATTTTTGAGGTTCATCTTTTTTCGCGCCATTCCGGTGTTCGGTTGTGATCTTATCAAGAAGGATGCCAATGGAATTTATTTGTATTGATGAGAGCCTAAGCCTTCATAATGAAACTGCTTTCGATTGAAAGTGAGAAGGAAAGGAAGGCCAAGGATGAAAGATGAGGCGAGATGAAAAGCAACAATTTTGTTGGAAAAGAAGATGAAACCTACATTTTTGGGGGATCAGGATCGGTAGGTCTTTGGATGAATTCGAAGCTTGTTCGCGCTATAGGAGATCACCCTCTCTGTGGTTTTGAGAAGCCTGGCGGCCTTTGCCATATTGCCTCCGGAGTTCTTGAGGGCGTCGACGATCAGTTCCTTTTCGAAGCTCTCCATGGTCCCTTCAAAGGAGAGTGAGGGGGTTGTGCCAGATCGTTCTCCGGTCTGCAACGTAGGCGGGAGATGGTAGCCGTGAATCACCCGGTCGGAGCAGAGAAGAACGGCTCTCTCGATGCAGTTTTCGAGCTCCCTCACATTGCCCGGCCAATGATACTGCGTGAGCATGTCAATGGCGGGGGTCGAAATTCTCCGGACATCCTTTTTATGTTTTCGATGATACTTTTCAACAAAGTGGTCTGCTAAGAGAAGAATATCGGTCTTCCTCTCCCGAAGGGGGGGCATAAAGATGGGGAAGACATTCAAACGGTAATAGAGATCTTCTCTGAACGATCCCTCCTGAATGGATCTTTCCAGATCTTTGCTCGTGGCTGCAATGATGCGGACATCAACTCGGACCGTCCGGTGCCCCCCGATTCTTTCGAACTCCCTTTCCTGAAGGACCCTCAGGAGTTTCGCCTGAGCGGTTGGGCTTAAGGTGCCAATCTCGTCGAGAAAGAGCGTGCCGCCGTGGGCGCCCTCGAACCTTCCGATCCTCTGCTCGAAAGCGCCTGTAAAAGCCCCCTTCTCATGACCGAAGAGCTCGCTCTCGATGAGAGCTTCGGGAAGGGCCGCGCAGTTTAGCTTGAGGAAGGGCTTAGAGGCCCTCGGGCTGTTAAAATGAATCGCATTGGCCACGAGTTCCTTTCCCGTACCGCTCTCGCCGCGAATCAGAATCGTGACGTCGGTCTCGGATACCTGTTCGATCATGTGAAAGACTTCGGCCATCCTGTTGCTCGTCCCGACAATGTTATAGAGACTGTAGCGCTCCTTCAGTTTTTCCCTCAGGGAGAGGTTTTCGGTCAGAAGCTCTTCCTTCTCATCCCGGACCATCCGCTCGATCTTCACCCCCTGAGCAATCATGGAGGCAACAATGGAGAGAAGGCGCACGTCTTCTTCAAAAGCAATCTCTTCACTGAAGAGACGATCGACACTGAACGTTCCAAAGGTGGTCGAACCGGTCTTGATCGGAACACAGATAAAAGAAATATCGCCCTTATTGAGATCATCGCGGGACCGGGTTCGGTTGAGAAAGAGGGGTTCCTTCCCTATCTGGGGCACGACCGCAGGCTCTCCTGTCTGGGCGACCTTTCCGGTAATCCCTTCACCCACCAGATACTTACCCCTTCCAACCTCATCCTCGGTCATGCCGTGGGCGGCCCGTATCTCCAACTCTCCGTTCCTCGGATTGAGTAAGGTGATCGTTCCGCGATTCATCCCCAGGCGAGAATGGAACGTGCCGAGGATGTCTGAAAAGACTTCGTCACAGTTCAAAGTCGAGCCGATCAGCTGACTGATTTCATAAAGGACGGTCAGCTCCTTGAGTTTTCTTTCCAGGGAGATGACGAGTTTATTCGGGGAAGCCTCTGAGCCTTTCTTGAGGGTGATGATCTTTCGGGCTGATGCGTTGAGTGCTCGTTGCATAAATATTCACCGGGTCATCCAAATGATCATGCAAAGCAATCCTTGTGCCAGGTAGATGGTGTTGAAAATTGATTTCCTCTTTGCCTAAAGTTTCAAATGGTTGCCGACCCTTTCCACAAAGCCACCCATTCGGGGATTCATGTTAACGAAGAAAATTCCTGCCCAATTTTAGGCAACCTGTTCGAAACCAGTCAGGAGATTTCCGCTTCTCTGCCCGTCATTCGGGGAAGCTATTGCTCGGCATAACTTTCCCTTTTATGATTAATGTGCGAATTTTGACACGGCGAATCATAAAATTGGATCTGCAGGAAGGAAGACAATGAAGAAGAGAGTCGTCACCGGTTGCCTTTTACTCTTCTGTTGGGCATTGGGAACTGTGAGCGCACCATGGGCCTTGAGTTCCGACCTGAAAACATTCCAATTCCCTGAGGTGGCAGGATGGAGCCAATCAGGAGAAGTGGAGGTGTACTCACCCGAAACTCTCTTCGAGTATATCGACGGGGGCGCGGATATCTATTTAAAATACGACTTTGAGGAATTGAAGGTGGCCGAGTATCAAAATGATAAGAAAGGTTCGGTCACGGTAAAAATCTATCGCCATAAGACTCCCCATCATGCCTTCGGAATCTATAGCCAGGAACGCCTCGCCAGCGCAGACTTCCTTCAGGTCGGGACAGAAGGTTACAGGGATAAAGAGATTCTAAATTTCCTGACAGGTCCCTACTATGTGAAGATCAGCAGCTTCAAGATCGAGCCCGAGGACCAGGCTGTGCTTCTCACCTTCGCCAGGAAAGTCGCTGAAGACCTGGGCGAGAAGGGATCCCTTCCTTCCATCTTGTCTTCATTCCCTAAAGAGGGATTAAAAGAAAAATCTCAGACCTTTATTGCGAAGAACTTTCTTGGATATCCATTCCTCCATTCTTCTTTTATGTCGGATTATGAGACTTCCGGGAGAAAATTCAAACTCTTCGTCATCGAAAATGAAGGAAGGAATGAATCCAGAGATATGGTTCAAAAATATCTACGCCAACTCGGAAAACCCGGGGAAGAGGTCTCAGAAGGGCGCCATACCCTCTCGGACCCCCATCATGGAGAGGTGGACCTCTTCTGGAAAGGGAGATACGTCTGGGGAATAGTGGATTTGGCGGACGCTTCTCTTCGCACAAGGTACCTCAAGCTGTTTGAAGATGAAATCCAGAAGAGAGAATAGCTTCAGGGCAGGGGCAAGCCCTGCCCCTACAGGGTACGGAACGATGTAGGGTGGGCATTGCCCACCAGACGTCGAAAGGGTCCAAATCCGTGGTGGGCAGTGCCCACCCTACGTCTGTTCGGTCCGGATATTGAAAGGTGGATTCCCCTCGCTTAATCCACGCTGCTGCTGTCTATCGTTTACTGACACTGATCACTGACACTGACACTTTATTTTTTAACTACGGAGGGAGGGACTATGGGGAAGAGGCTGATCGGCAGAAGAGATTTTATGAAGTCGACGCTGGCAGGGGTTGGAGGATTCCTTCTCGCATCAGGTGGCAACGGACAGGAAGTGAGAGCGGCGGAGGTCCAGGGAAAAGAGAAAAAGTTCATTTATCGCACCCTCGGAAAAACGGGGCTCAAGCTTCCGGTGGTCAATATGGGGGTCATGAACTCGGACAATCCAAATCTCATCCGGGCGGCCCTCGATAACGGTATGGTGCTCCTCGACACGGCCCATGGTTATATGGGAGGGAGAAACGAAGAGACGATCGGAACGGTAATCAAGGGCCGGCCCCGGGACTCCTTTGTCATCTCGACCAAGGTCAATCTTCCCGGCGATCGAACGACCGGAATTTATGGAGAAGGAGCCACCACAGAGGAATTTCTTAAGAAATTTGATCTGAGCCTGAAGCGCCTGGGATTGGACTACGTAGAGATCCTCTACCACCACGGCGTTTCCCGGAAGGAGTCGGTTGTCTTTGAACCGGCCCTTCGAGCGATGGAGAAGATTAAGAAAGAAGGAAAAGCCCGGTTTACGGGAATCTCGACCCATATGAACGAACCCGAGGTCATTCATGCTGCCATCGATTCAAAAGCCTATGATGTCATTCTCACACCCTACAATTTCAAGCAGAAGCATTTAGCCCAGATGAAAGAGGCGATTGCCAGGGCAGCCCAGGCAGGCCTGGGAGTTGTTGGAATGAAGGCGATCAGAGGTGGTAACCGGCAGAATCCCACGATAAAGAACACGGCAGCAGCCCTGAAGTGGGTCCTTCAGGACTCCAATGTTCATACGACGATCCCGGGCTTCACGACGTTTGAGGAGTTGAACAACGACCTGCCCGTCATGGAGGATTTCACTCTTACGGACTCGGAAAAGGTGGATCTCCAGAAGGAGGCCCGTCTCCCGAGCCTGTACTGCCAGGGTTGCAGGCAATGCCTCGGACAATGCCCGGAGGGACTTCCCATTCCTGATTTGATGCGTGCCTATATGTATACCTATGCTTACAGAAACGTCGCCCATGCCCAGGACCTCATCCTGTCCCTTAATTTACCCGGCAGGGTCTGCGAGGATTGTTCTACGTGTCGGGTGCGGTGTTCCATTGGATTCGATGTTCCCGGCAAGATTCGGGATGTCGCCCGTCTGAAGGACGTGCCCCCGGAGTTTGTTGGCTAAAAAGAAACATTTTACGAAAGGAGCGATAGGTGGCTAACTGGAAACTGGAATTCACACGGCGTAATTTCCTCAAAACGGCGGCTGCAGGAGCAGCGCTAAGCCTCATCGGGAAGCCCCATTTTTTGGAAGCGAAAGAGGACTACGACCTGGCTGTCATCTCCGGAGAGCCTGTAGCAGCCACAAAAAAGGCGATGGAGGCCATGGGCGGGATCTCTCGCTTTGTCAAGAAGGGACAGGGCGTCATCCTGAAACCGAACATGTCCTTTGCCAACCCTCCTGAACGGGGGAGCACCACCCATCCCCTCGTGGTGGCCACCGTGGCCCAGGCCTGCCTGGAAGCGGGCGCCCAGCAAGTTCTCGTTCTCGACCATACGCTTCAACGGGCGGAACTCTGCCTCGAACGGACAGGGATCCGCGATACCTGCAAGCAGATCAAAGGGGTGCATGTCCTGGCCCTCTCGGACAAGAGATTCTTCCGTGAGATGAAGGTCCCCCAGGGGAAAGTGTTGGAGCGTATCGACGTCGTTAAAGAAATCCTGGAAGGCAACGTGCTGATCAACCTGCCTGTCGCCAAATCCCATTCGGCAACCGGCGTGAGCCTTGGCCTGAAAGGACTGATGGGACTGATCTGGGAGCGGGATAGCTTCCACTCCCAGTACAACATCAACCAGGCAATAGTCGATCTCGCCACCGTCATCAAGCCTCAGCTTACGATCCTTGATGCCACACGGGCACTGACCTCCGGTGGCCCGGGAGGACCGGGAGAGGTCCAGAAGCCAAACCTGGTCATCGCCGGGATCGATCCGGTGGCGGTCGACTCGTACGGCGTGTCCATCGTTCCCTGGTACGGCCAGAACTTCAAGGGACGCCAGGTCGAACACCTTCTGGTCGCCTCCCAGCGCGGCCTGGGAAAGATCGACACCGATCAGCTCAGGATTCTCAAGGAGAAGGCATGAGCACGAGAATGAGAACGTTCATCCAGGCCCTTTCCCTCCTTCTCTTCTCCATCCTTTTCGTCTTTGCCGCTTATGGGCTCCCGGACTGGTTGCCAGCGGACATCTACCTTCGCCTCGATCCGCTCCTCGGGCTGAACGCCGTTCTCGCCGCCCGGCAATTCATTGCCAGGGCCCTGTGGTCCCTTCTCCTCCTCGGGGCAACTCTTGTCATCGGCCGGTTCTTCTGCGCTTACGTCTGTCCGATGGGAGCTTCCATCGACTTCCTCGACGTTCTATTCTTCCGTAAGAAAACGCGGCCAGAACCGAAAGCAGGGGCGAGCCTTCGAAAAGTGAAATACGTCGTTCTCATTCTCTTCATCAGTGCTGCCCTGATCGGCCTTTCCCTTGTCTTCTTCATGGACCCCATCTCGTTTCTCACGCGGGTCTACACGTTCGTCCTGTACCCTCTTTCCGTTACCGTAATCAACCTGTTCCTCGATCTGCTCCGTCCTCTTTCTCAGGCTTTCGGCTGGATCAACATCTCTCATCTTCACGTCATTCAGCCGGTTTTCTACATGTCCGCCCTCACGCTCCTGATCTTTGGAGGGGTCATCGCCTTAAATCGTCTCGCCCCGCGCTTCTGGTGCCGCTACCTCTGCCCCCTGGGAGCCTTTCTCAGCCTTATCTCACCTCTCGGGCTTTTTAAGCGCCGGGTAAACGACGATTGCAATGAATGCATGAAGTGCCGAAGAAACTGCCCCATGGGAGCGATCCCTGAAGATCCGAGGGCAACACGTCATCCCGAATGCATTCAATGCCGGACCTGCGCCAGGGTCTGCCCCCAGGAAGCGATCTCCTTCCCGGGCTCGCTCCCCATCGGAGGAGAATATTCTTCCTTCAACCTATCGCGTCGCGGGTTCGTCTACTCCCTGGCTGGAGGATTGGCATTTGGCCTCACCTCTTCACGAACGCCTTTCACGCCTCTTCAAAGCAAGTATCAGCTCATCCGGCCTCCTGGAGCCCTGCCTGAAACTGAATTCCTTCGGACCTGCATTCGCTGCGGCGAGTGCATGAAGTCCTGCCTGACCAATACCCTCCAGCCCTGTCTCTGGGAATCCGGGCTCTCGGGCCTCTGGACTCCAAGGCTCGATCTTCGGATGGCGGCCTGCGAACAGAACTGCAATGTGTGTGGGAAGGTCTGTCCGACACAGGCGATCCGCTCCCTTTCTCTGGAAGAGAAGACCCATGCCAAAATCGGGACCGCTGTTTTGAGAAAAGAGATGTGCCTGGTCTGGGCCCAGAACAAGATCTGCCTGATCTGTGATGAGATCTGTCCTTATAATGCGATTGTCTTTCGCCCTGTGGAAGGGTACAGGCGTCCTGTTGTGGTTGCATCGAAATGCAACGGATGTGGGTTCTGTGAGAACAGATGCCCGGTCAAGGGAGAATCGGCCATCGTCGTCATGCCGAATGGGGAGATCCGTTTGAAAGAAGGCTCCTACGTTAAGGAGGCAAAGAAGCTCCAGCTCGATTTCAAGCCCGACCCGGGTGATGACAAGTTCATCCTCGACGAATCCGGATTCAAGGTGGAAGAGGAAAAGCCTCCTCCCCCAGCCGCAAGGCCCGAACCTAAGAAACCCAAAGGATTTCTTTAGAAATCGGCGTAGATCGCTCCGAAGTCAATCCCTGCGATAACCTTGCCCTGATACCTCCCCGGAATCGAATTCCTGGCCTCCACGAGCTCCTGGGAGGTGATCCCGTTTTTGAGAGCAAGATAGACCTCGATGAAGGCGGCTAAGTGATCGGTTGCGGCGACTATTTCGCCGTCTCTGGGGTTGTATTTATCCCGATTAAACCGCCGGGTGATCTCATCCGATTTTTTCTGTTCCATCCTGCCATTAAGAACCACAACGCTTTTGAACTCGTTTTCCGTGAACATCCTCATCTCGGAATGCCACTCTTCCGGAATCAACTGGTAGACCTCTTCTTCCATCCGCTCCTTTTCATATTCCTTGATCAGACGGGTAAGCCCCTTAATCGACCTTTTCACGGGCGAGATGATGTCCCGGGTGAGGACTTCAGGCAGGTCATGAAACAGCCCCGTAAAAAAATTGTTATAGCATCGTTTCGAACATCCCCCGATCTCAAGAGAGAAGAGGTAGGAGAGAACGGCGACCACCAGCATGTGACCGAGGACGGATGTTTTGGGGACGCGGTGAATGTGGCTCCACCTCGTCTGAAAGCGAAGCTGCCCGCAGAGATCGATGAAGTTTCGCAATTTGGAGTAAAGGGCCAGTTGCTGAATCCCTTTCAGGTCGTAATATTTCTCCTGCTGGGTCTGGAGGTTCCTCTTGATCTGGCTGATCTCGTAGCCTTCCGGATTGGCCCGCTCGATGATGTCGAATTCCCATTTGGTCGAATAGAAGTGGGCCGCGCTCAAAATCCTCTTGTTGATATCCTGTTCCCTCACGCGGAAATAATCCCGGAAGTTTCGCGTGAAATCGCTTCCGACGGGTGAAATCGCAGGCTCTAATTGTTGATAAACCCATTCGTTCAACTGCTCGAACTTCGCCCGGTCCTCCTTGATCCTGTAAAAGATCTGGGGCTTGAGATCCGTAAGGACAAGGCGGTGGAGAAATTCAAAGATCCCTCCCTCGATTACTTCCGTCCAACTGAAGTCCCGGCTCTTCTCGAATTTTCCCAGCACATAGGCGATGATCATCTTGTGGGCTTGTTTGTCGAGCTCTCTCAACTCCACAGGGCAGATCTTATCGTTCCACCGCTGCATATTGGCCGCATCAAAGATCCTCAAGGCAAGCGCTTTTCCGATCATAGGAAATCCTTCTTTCCTTTCACCGCAGAGACGCCGAGTTCGCAGAGGAAACAACGTTAGTTGGAATAATGGAATAATGGAACGATGGAATAATGGGAAAGCCAAAAAGCAAAGTATTTGAAGGATTTCGTTTTGTCGTCCTTTTGACGTTTGCTCTTCCCCAATATTCCATTCTTCCAGTATTCCATTATTCCCTCTCTCATCTTTTTCCCTTCAAAGCTTCGGCAAAGGGGTTATTCGTAAACCTCTCAGGCCTTCTCACTTTCTTCTCTTCCTTCTCCCTCTTTCTTTCCGGCGGACTGGGCTTCTTCGCCACCAAACCTCCGCTTCCTTTCATCGATAAGGAGATCCGCTTCCTTTCCATGTCCACCTCCAGAACCGTTACCATCACCTTCTGGTGGACCTTGACCACGTCCCCGGGGTTTCTGATGTACCGATCCGAAAGCTCGCTGATGTGGATCAGCCCATCCTGGTGGACCCCTATGTCCACGAATACGCCAAATGCCGTGATATTGGTTACCACTCCCGGAAGCCTCATCCCGGGTCTGACGTCCTCGATCTTTCCAACGCCCTCGGCAAACTGGAAGGCCTCGAACTGCTCCCGGGGGTCGCGGCCCGGCTTGGAGAGTTCCGCTAAAATATCATTCAACGTTGGGAGACCGAATTTATCGGTGATATACCCTTTAAGGTCTATCTTCTTTCTCAGCCCATCGCTTCGCATGAGATCGACCACCGAGCAGCCCAGGCCGGCTGCCATCGCATCCACGATGGAATAACTTTCAGGATGAACGGCACTGGCATCGAGGGGGTTTTCCCCGCCCCCGATCCTCAAGAAGCCCGCCGCCTGCTCAAAAGCCTTGGGCCCCAGGCGGGGCACCTTCCTGAATTCCTCTCTCGACTGAAAAGGACCATGATCGTTCCGATAGGCCACAATGCCCTTCGCAAGCTGGGGACCCAATCCCGAGACATAGGCGAGAAGCTGCCGGCTTGCCGTGTTCACCTCCACGCCCACGGCGTTCACGCAGCTCACGACGACATCATCGAGGCCCTGCCTCAACTCTCCCTGGTCCACATCGTGCTGATACTGGCCGACGCCAATCGATTTCGGGTCGATCTTGACCAGCTCTGCCAGGGGGTCCATGAGCCGCCTTCCAATCGATACCGAGCCCCTGACCGTGACATCCCGATCCGGAAACTCCTCCCGGGCAACCTCGGATGCCGAATAGACCGAGGCGCCGCTTTCGTTTACCATGACCACCTGAATCCCGGGCGGTAGGCCGAGACTCCGGATGAAGGCCTCCGTCTCCCTTCCTGCGGTGCCGTTTCCGATGGCAATGGCCTCCACGTTAAACTGGTCGCAGAGCTCTGTGATCTTCGTCCCGGCCTCGGAAACCAGCTTTTCCGACTGGTGTGGATAAATCGTATCGGAATGAACCAGTTTCCCCTGCCGATCGAGGCAGACCACCTTGCATCCCGTTCGGAATCCGGGGTCAATGGCCAGGACATTCTTCTCGCCCAGGGGAGGAGCGAGCAGGAGCTGTCGAAGGTTTTCAGCAAAGACGCGGATCGCCTCCTCATCGGCCCTCTTCTTTGTATCCACGCGAATCTCGGTCTCCATGGATGGAGCGAGAAGCCTCTTATAGCCGTCCTGCATAGCCAACCTGACCTGCTGCGAGGCCAGTCCCTCGCCTTTCACGAAAAGGGGTCCCAGTATGGCGATAGCTTCCTCTTCAGGAGGATAAATCCGAAGGGTCAGGAACTCTTCGTTTTCGCCCCGCCTCATGGCCAGGATCCTATGCGAAGGGGCTTTCGCAACCGGCTCCTCCCAGTCGAAATAATCCCTGTATTTGGCACCTTCGGCGGCCTTTTCCGGAATGACCTTCGATCTGAAGACACCCTTTGAGAAGAAGAGGTCTCTTATTTTCGACCGGGCCTGCTGATCCTCATTGATCCACTCGGCAATAATATCCCGGGCTCCTGCGAGGGCATCCTCTGCCGACTCAACTCCCTTCTCGGGGTCGATAAAGGCCGCTGCTTCCATAACCGGATCGATTTCCTCCTGGGCAAAGAGACGCTCGGCGAGGGGTTCGAGTCCCTTCTCCTTTGCCACCGTGGCTCTCGTTCTCCGTTTGGGCCGGTAGGGAAGATAGATGTCTTCCAGGACCGCCATGGAGGGAGCGGCCAGGATCTTCTCTTTCAGTTCATCCGTAAGCTGCCCTCTCTCTTCGAGGGAGCTGAGGATGGCCTCGCGCCTCTTGTCAAGTTCCATCAGTTGATTGAGCCGGTCCCGGATCGAGGTAATGGCCACCTCGTCGAGACTCCCCGTCGCCTCTTTCCTGTACCGGGCGATGAAGGGCACGGTAGCTCCGTCAGCGAGAAGGGCTGCGGCGGCCTCGACCTGCTTCGAAGTAAGCTCAAGCTCCTGAACAATCGTTGAAATATGTATCTCGTTCATGACTCCTCTCGATCCACCCTTTCCTCAGATTTCCAGTCAAAACAATTTTGTGTACTGATAAGCAAGATCGAAATAACTTCGAGCCCTCTCTCCCCCTGCCTCCTTATCCTCTTCCCCCATGCTCGGATCATCCAGCCGGAAGCTCTCCACCTTGCCGCGGACATAGGCCCGGTAGCATTTATAGAAATGAAGCACCCTGAACAGATCCTCATCGCCGGATTTTTTTATGTAACAATCGATCAGGTGATCGGCAAGGTCTTTTCTTCCATGATAATCGAGATCCATTAATAGGAATGCGATATCGGCTGCCACATCCGTATACCGGAACCGTTGGTTGAACTCGATGCAGTCAACGATGGCAATCTCCTCTCCCCAGAAAATATGCTCCAGCCGGAGATCTCCATGACAGTCCCGGATCTTCCCGGAGGAGATTCGCCGCTCGAAAATCTCCCTCTGCCTCATGAGAAAATCGTTCGTCCTCTCGCGAATCGTCTCATAGACCTCCCTGGTGATGGTCGATCCAACATACCTCTCGGTTTGCTCGAAGTTCTCATCCGTATCCTGTTTCACCCGCTCGGGTCTCGCGAAGCTCCCGATGGATTCACTCGTCTCTGCCGCACCATAAAAGAGGACAAGTCTTTCAGCGACATCCTTGATCATCTCCCTGGTAACCAGGCCCCTTTCAAGGAGTTTATCCATCAGAAGTTCTTCGGGGATCTGCTTCATCTTGACGGCGTACTCCACGGTCTCTCCTCTGCCATTCAGCGCAACTCGACCCCGGTCGTCTGTAATGGCGACAACCCCGAGATAGATCTTCGGAGCGAGCCGTCTGTTCAATACGACTTCCTGGTCGCAGAAATACTTTCTCTTTTCCAGGGAAGTAAAGTCGAGAAAGCCAAAATCGACAGGCTTTTTCACTTTGTAAGCAGCGTTGCCTGTGAGAAAGACAAGGGATATATGGGTCTCTCGGAATCCGACTGCTGTTGGGCGGTCAGGATAAATCTCCGGATTGAGCAGGGCTCTCTTGAGAGAAAGAATATCCATATTACATCTCAATGCAAAATGAAAAATGCAAAATGCAAAGGGTATTTCTGATTGTCCCTTTTAACGATCTCATTTTCTTTGTCATTCTTGATAAATTCCTAAAAAGTCGAAAAAGGCTAATGGTCGTCATTCCGGCGAAAGCCGGAATCCAGCTATCTTAGGTAGTTATGAAAATACTGGACACCGGTTTTCACCGGTGAGACGACTTTTTACGAGATCATCATTCTTGAATTTTGCAATTTGCATTTTTCAATTTGCATTTTGCATCGTTATTTTTTGAAGATCTTCAGGATCTTCCAGTCCGAAAGAGTATCCTGCTCCGTGTCGATCGCGAGGTGAATGATCGGAAGGTTCTTAAATTTTCTCTTCAGGTCTTCGATGTCGACGGGCTCAAACAGGGCCTTATTATTCAAATAGGCTTCCCGGGTCAGGGCATTGGACTCATAATTCTCCCGGGTCCGCTTCAAGATCCGCTCGATCGACTTCTCCTCCGTACACACACATTCTGCAATCACCAGGGTCCGGTGAGCCTTCCCAGCCAGTTCTGCCGCCCTGGCCCGAAGGTCCTGGGTGAAGAAGGTCGCATCGAGAATCAGTCCACCTCTGGTACTCTTGAGCGCATCCTCTGCCTGCCGAAACATCTCTTCGTAAACCCTCTTCCTGTTCTCCGGGCTGGAGGCCACCCGATGATCAAAGATATCCTGATCCTTCAACACGTCCAGGCGAATCATGTCCGATCTGAGAATCCGAAAGTCCTTCGCCCTGGCGATCTCCTCCGCCACAGGGCTCTTCCAGCTTCCCGGAAGGCCAACCGAGATGAGGACCGCATCCTTCGGGACCTCAGATTCGATGACCTCAGAAAATGTTTTCTCCATAGGAATCTCGCTTCGTATCTATTCCAGACCCAAGGTGGATTCGGGACGCTTAATCCACCCTACTCCTGCGCGAAACCCGGTAGGGAACGCATATATGCGTTCCCTACACATTTTTGACTAACCTCTGCACCCCACCTGACGCAGGGCCGCCAGAACCGCATCATGGACGATTCCATTCGTCACCAGGATACCATGATTCTTCGTCATCTTTTCGCCGGATGAAAAATCGAGAGGCTGGCCCAAGGTGTCCGTGACCCTCCCTCCGGCCTCCTCCGCGATGATCGATCCCGCGGCGTGGTCCCAGATCTTTTCCTTATAGCTCATCTCCGAGGGGGAGGGAACGCGTACATAGAGTGTCGCCTCTCCCCTTGCGACAATTCCATACTTGGCCTGACTGTCCATCCTGATCGATGCCTTCAGAATATTCAAATGCCGGGCAAGGCGCTCGTGGCAAAGATGGTCGGCATGGTCCGACTCGACGCTTTCGGTCACAATCGCCTGGGACGGGCTTCCCACTCTTGATACCGACAACATTCGCTTCGTCCCGCCCTCCAGGTCTATCTGAAGCGAACCCTTTCCTCTTATTCCAGTGAAAAGGCATCCCTTTCTCCCCGAACGTTCATTCATCTCCACATCGAGGTTTGGACAGGCCATGAGCCCCAGGCTTACCCGGCCATTCTCGATGAGAGCCAGGGCGATCGCGTACTGATCCCCTCTGAGGAATCCCTTCGTCCCATCGATGGGGTCAAGGGTCCAGAAGCGGCCTCTCAACTCGTGGGTGCTCAGATCAATCCACGAACAGACCTCATCAGGAGATGTCCCCGGAATGAATTGATTGATGTACCGGGTCACCTTCTCAAGGATTTTTCTGCGCTCGGGCCTTCGCAGCTCCTGGGAATCCTCTTCGGCGACGATAATGTCATTCGGAAATCTCTCCTTGAGGAGTTTACAGATAATCGCCTGAGACCCGAAATCGGCAATGGTCACCGGGCTTCTGTCGCTTTTCAGGATGGACTCTCCTTCCACAAGCTCTTCCCTGATCCTCCGGCAGAGTGCGGAGGCCATCTCGATTGCCCGGATTGCCGTGATCATTTCGAGAGAATTCTCATCCATAGGATCTGTCCCTTTACTTCGAAAATAGCAACTCCTGGGTAAGGGTTAGGGTAAGGATGCCAGTTTGGTCAATGGGTTAAGTTGCTGGTCCTAAGGAAATTAGCCCTTACCCCAAGACCTAACCTAAACCGGCTTCCTAACCCTAACCGTAACCTGCAATGATTTTCATGGTTCGAGGGTCCTCCTCCGGGAATGACTGTTGTGTTGAGATCACATGTAACCCCCGCGCAAGTTCAATCAATTTCCCGAGGGGCCCGCAAATTTATCCCAGACGATTTCGCCATTCACAAGGGTCATTTCCACTTCTATATCCTTTATCTCATGGGCGGAGGGGCCGGTAGGATCGTCATTCAAAACCACTAAGTCGGCCAGCTTGCCAGGCGCAATCGATCCTTTGACCCTTTCTTCAAAATTCGATTCTGCAGCATCGCTTGTATACATCCGAATTGCTTCCAGCGGACTGACCCCTTCCTCGGGCAACACAAGCTCTCCCCCTTCCGTCTTCCGTGAAACAGCAGAGTGGATCCCAATCATTGGATTTGCCGGAGCGATAGGACAATCGGAGCTGGCCACCACCTTGACTCCATTTTTTATCAAGGTTGCAATAGGATATAAATGCCTTAAATTCGATTCCGGAACCGTCCTGAGGTATCGATCCCCATTATAATAAATGAACGAGGGTTGAGTCACCACGATAATCCCGAGGGAGGCAAGGCGCCGGGCCAAAGACGGGGGACAAACAGAGCAGTGCTCGACGCGGTGCCGGGGGTCAGGCCTTGGAAGTCTCCGCAGGGCATGCTCTACGGCAGAACAGGCCGCTTCAATCGTCTTTCCCTCAATGGCATGGAGGACAACCTGCCGGCCTGATTCGTGAACACGAAAGACGCTTTCGTCCAGCTCTTCCTCGCATGGCGTAAGCTGTCCCGTCGTTTCGTGGAGGACGATCTTAACGCCGCCCAGTTGCACCGGATCGCCTTCCACAGGGCTAAATTCATGCCTCTCATATTCATTAAGCCCCTCTATCCCCAGCATCATGCTGATCCTCGATTTCAGGAGCCCGGACTTTTTCCAGTGTCGGAGTAACTTCCATCGCTTAAGATTATTCCGGGGAGAGGCATCGTGAAGAGAGGTGATGCCTAAAGAACGTAGTTCCCTGTCCGCCAGTCTTATCCCATGTTCCATTTGATCAGGATCGAGAGGAGGAATGGCCCTTCCCAGGTGATGGCCCATACCGTAAAGGAGTCCTGTGGGCTCTCCAGTCACGACATCCCGGTCAATCAGCCCTTCAGGGGGATCGCCGGTCTCTCTCGAAATTCCTGCAGATTGAAGGGCCAGACTGTTCAACACATGGGCACGTCCTGAGCGGTGAGTCAGTTTTGTCGGGTGCACAGGTGTTGCTATATCAAGGTCCCAGCACGTTGGATGCCTCTTCTCCCTCAGGTAAAACTCATTATATCCTCTGCCCCTGATCCAGGTTCCCGGGGGAACCTTCCTCGCTTCCCCCCGAATCTTATCCTGAATATCCGAGATCGAATGGGTCTGGTGCCGAGGGTCCAGATCGAGCGTCATCAGGCTTTCCACAAAGCCATGAAGATGAAAATGGGCATCAATGAAACCGGGGAGAACCGTCTTGTCATGACAATCGATGAACGTTGCTTCATTCTTCCTCAGTTCGCGAAGCCTTTGATCTCCTGAGACAAGGACGATCTTTCCATCCTGGATCGCAACGAGTCGGGCCTTGGGCAGGGCCGGATCCATGGTGATCACGTTGGCGTTAAAGAGGATGAGCTCTGACACCGAAATCTTCTTTCCTTTCTCAATGAAAGAGATGCACCGGTCATGAAGGTCGCCTCTCCGAATGCTAAAGAATATATTGTGTATTTGTCAAGGTATCGCCGGAAGGCTTGCCCATCGGAGGACAGGTCCAAACCGAAGGTAGGTAGTGCGTGCCCTTCGTCTGTCGAAGGATGGACCGGCATGCGTGGAAGGATCTGAGACTGAACGTGCTGCCCGGCTGACGGGAACCCTCTAACCGTTGCTGAAAAACGCCCATCTGCGGCGTTGTCCGGCCGACTCACCGTCTTGTCGGCGTGGCAAGAAGTCGCTCCTTATTCGTCGCGAGGCCACCCTCATCCTTCGTCGTTGCGGCGTACGTCTGTGTAGGGGCAATTCATGAATTGCCCCTACGGTGGGATTTCGGGCGCCTTGCATCTGGCCATTTTTGAGCAACCTGGGAAAAATGGCTTTTTCACCAAGCCTCTAAGGCGTCACTGGCTTTGCTTTGAAGTCTTTGCGGATATCCCGGTCTTTGATTCTCAGGAGTTCCCTTCCTGGAAAGAATTTGAATCTATGATCGTGTGGAATAACGTAGACTGTATTCTTTGCGGTCCGGCGATACGGGTCAAAGCCGTACTGGATATAGAACCCGTACGCATCGGTCTCTACGCAGGGCTTGAGCTCCGTACCGCTCCCATTTTTGAAACAAACCTGAACTCCTCCAGCAGGCTCGCCAGATCTATCCCGGATAAAGCCCGAAATGGAATATCCGGATGTGACCTCAAGGTCGTCAATATTCCACCCGGAAAATCTCTGGGATGAATCCGTCGGGCCCATGATGAATTTGATGTAAACACTCTCCTCTCCAACGGCCAGGGAGGAAATATCATAAACGACACTTGTCCACTCACTGTCAGTGATCTCTGTCAGTTCGCCGGTCCCTTCGTCTCTATTCTCCCAGATGAGCGTCCAAGTTGCGCCATCACCACTCACATAGATTCCAGCCCGCTCGCTACTTCCCACATTGAGGTAACGCCAGAATTTCAAGAAGACCTGATCCTGTTCCGAGCAGTCGATGGGAGGGGAAATCACTGCCTTCTCAATGAGGTCATTGGGATAATCCTCCCCCGGGGCAAATCCCAGAATGTAGTTATCGTCAGTATGGGAATGGTCCAGGGCCGGATCGGGATTCCCATTTTCACCGCCGCCAGCCGTAGCAAAACCACGCTCCCATCCTCCGGTATCGAGACCTGTCCATCCTTTGTCCGTGCTGAAATCGTCCGTGAAGGGGAACAGTGCTCTTCCCGTACCGCTAACGGAAAAAACATACGGATCTTTTACCGGATCGCTATTAGAGATCGACACGGTAGCATTCCTCAGACCGTCATTGTCGGGCATAAACCGGATCACAAAAGTTGTTGACTCACCCGGGAGAATAGAGGCTGCTGGATCGCAAGCCCCCGTAGTTTTTCACCCTACTCTTTGTTCGCCCAGAAGCTCCCTCCCCACTTGTCCGTTCCGTAGGTGGCTTCCCAGAGTGCGATAAAGGCGCCCTCCTTAACACAGCCTGCGAACCGTGCCGTATTTCCCAAGGCATCCGAGGATACGATCTCAAATCGGTTATCGACCAGGGTCCCGGTGAAGGCCTGATCGTCAAGGGTCCCTGAAAATGCAGCGCCGTCGTGATTTTCCACGACGAGACTTCCCATGCTGACACCGCCTGGCCCATCCGTTACGCTGCTGTCATACTGTTCGTTCTTGTAGTAGCGATAATTCCCAATGAGGCTCCCGGGAATCTCGGCCTTGCAGGCATTGAAAGTGCCGCCCCAGATTGCCGTCCCATCCTGTCCTTCCCATAATCCCGCAATCAGGCCTTCGACAACCACCCCTCTCATGACGACATCATGACCGCCAGCATCCGTATATATCAATTCAACGGTGTCGTTCTTCAGTGCACCTGCAACCGGGAGAGTCCCGAAGGTGCCGGTAAGCTTTGCCCCGGTCAACTCCAGGGTAAGGGTTTCCCCCTTGCCGGGACCGCCCGGCCGGGAAGAAGTCGCCGTGTCATAGGTCTCAATGAGATTCAAGGAATAGGTCCCGGTGATGTCACCTATCTTCTGCTTTTTGATCCCAAACCAATCCCCTCCTCGTACCGAAGCATCCAGAGCAGCATGGTAGGAGCCGAGAATAGCATCCCCGACCCGTATCCCAAAAAACTTCTTGAGGATACCTTTATTATCCACATACGATGCGGTAAATCGGTCCTGGCTAAAGGTCCCGTTTTCGAAGGCATCCTTACCGATCATCCCGGTCACGACATCCCCGGCGGGGCCGTTCAGCTTTATATTGCCCTGCATGAGGCCATCGATTTTATCCGCTGGGAATGTATCATAGGCCTCGTCCATAATCAGGTAATAGTGCCCGGCAAGGGGGCTCTCAATCCACACAAGAGTTGGCGAAATCGCTTCGGCGCCATCTTCTTTCCTCACCGCTCGGATCAGGTAATAGCCTGAAGGGACTTTACTGGGGACCATTGAGAATATCGCATTCTCCAGCCAGTCCGTATTTTTCACCTTCATCGTAATCGATTTTCTGAGGAGCGCCGGGTTCTCAAGGTAGATCTTCCCCCGTTTCTTTCCAAAGTTCCCCCCGCTGATCTTCAGAGCCGTTCCCCAGCCCGCTTCTGAGGGAGAAAGGTCCGCAATAAAAGGGCCCTTTGTAAAGGTTAATACTTTCCGGTCGACAGCCTCGCTCTGTCCAAACACGGCCCGGAAGCCTCCGGGAAAGTATCCAGCCCAATAGAACTGATCGAGCTGATATGTTCCTTCGCCGGACGAACTCAGCGAATAAACGATTTGAACAGCAGTCGCAGAGGGAATAGGATTGCTTTGCGAAAAGGTGGGGGGCGTCTCCAGGATCCACCGGTATGATATGTTTCCCGGGTAAACATCTCCCGGCGAGCCTTTTTCGAAGATGAAATTCGATACGTTCATCCCGTTGACCCTCACGCCTGTCGTAACGACCGTCAATCCCGGAGGGATTTGCTCAGCATAATAAAACCCCCGAAGATCATAGGGCTCCGAGTTCGTAAAGGTCACGGTGACCGAAATGACGTCATTGACGTCAGCCACATTCTTATCGAAGGCCCTGGATAGGGTCGTGGGGCTCGTCGAAAACCCCGGGACAGGTCCTGCCGATAGAGCTAAAAGAAGCATTATTGTAAAGGCTGTCTTCAGCAGTTTCATCGCACGGCGTCCTCAGATGAAATAAGGTAAGCTCAGTGTTAAGTGTTAAGTGTTGAGTCAAGTGTTAATCCGAAGTTATTGGGTTACTTGAGTTATTGAGTTATCGAGTTATTGGGCTATTGAGTCAAAAACGCTCCTGCAGCTTTTGTCTCTTCACTTTCATTCTCACTCGACACTCGACACCCTACACTCAACACTCGTTGTCCTACACCCTACACCCTACACCCATTCTTCTATTCCGGAACTTCCATGTACGAATTGATCAGGTCCTTCACCTCCTGCTCCGTGGCAGTCCCTGCCTTGAAATCCTTTATCTTCTCGTCGATATCCAGCCTCGTCACCGTCTTGGTGCCGGTATAGTTCTGGTTCTGGTTCGAAGTGACATTGCTGTAAGGGGTTGAGGCCGGACTGAAGCTGACTCCTGCCCTCGTGGGCGTCACCGTCCCGGACCAGTTGTAATCCACCCATGCCGAATAGTAACCGGTCGCATCGGTGGTCGGGTTCCCCGGCAGTCCGCTCATCAGCACCCCGCTGATCCCCACAGTCCCTACAGTCCTCACATAGCCTGAAATCGTAAAGGCCTGAAGCGTGGCAGTGTAGTCCTGGCCGGTCTGGTTGGAGAGTACATTGGTGTACGACCGACTGGTTGGCGAGAAGGTATACCCGGTTTTTGACGGCGTCACCGTGCCCGACCAGTTGTACGATACCGTGAAAGAATAATTTCCGCTCCCGTCTGCCGTCGCGGTCTTCGGGGTCCCGTCCGTGTAGCTTAACGTCGCACCCGCCACTCCGGCGCCGCCCGAAATCGTATAGGTGATGGCTGTGGCAGTGTAGTCCTGGCCGGTCTGGTTGGATAGAACGTTGGTGTAAGTCCGGTTGACCGGGGAGAATGTGTACCCTGTCTTTGACGGCGTCACCGTGCCCGACCAGTTGTAAGATACGGTGAAAGAATAATTTCCGCTCCCGTCTGCCGTCGCAGTCTTCGGAGTGCCGTCCGTGTAACTCAGGGTCGCACCCGCAACTCCCGCGCTGCCCGAAATCGTATACGTAATGGCTGTGGCTGTGTAGTCCTGACTGGTCTGGTTGGATAGAACGTTGGTGTAAGTCCGGTTGACCGGGGAGAATGTGTACCCGGTCTTTGACGGCGTCACCGTGCCCGACCAGTTGTAGGACACAGTGAAGGAGTAAATCCCGCTCCCATCCGCCGTTGCCGTCTTCGGAGTCCCGTCCGTGTAACTCAGGGTCGCACCCGCAACTCCCGCGCTGCCCGAAATCGTATACGTAATGGCTGTGGCTGTGTAGTCCTGACTGGTCTGGTTGGATAGAACGTTGGTGTAAGTCC
>Ga0209777_10003088_pt1 | contig 21094 bp, 12 predicted proteins | sample FrelakmetHBP12HB_FD_187147 | JGI IMG/M metagenome (GOLD analysis project Ga0209777, IMG submission 187147) | Freshwater lake sediment microbial communities from the University of Notre Dame, USA, for methane emissions studies -HBP12 HB (SPAdes)... | ecosystem: Environmental > Aquatic >...
GACCTGTCCGTCGCTGAGCCTGGGAAGGGGCCGGGCGGGTAACGCTGATGGCGGTTGCGGGAATTCGGGCAATATGTCAGTGGTGGCTAAGCCGTCAGGTGCTTTGTTTTCAATCTGGTGACGGCTTAGGCGTTTTTATTTTGCTCTAGAGGCGGGCATGATGTCTGGCAGGCACAGACAGAATGACCAGTGCCATCGACACCAAGTTCTTGCCCGACTCTGCCTGTAGCAGGCAAGAACCGCGGACTTTAAGGCAGGAACAAGCCATCGAAAAACCTTCCAAGAAACCATCCGGGCGTAGTGGATGAGCCACTGGATGCATTCCCGCAAGGGGCAATTGACTTACACATTATACACACTTCCTCCATTTTGTCAAGGGGAAAATGCACTCAGGACCGCCAGGCGCAAAGGGCACGTAAGCCCGCTCAGCGAGACTCAGCTACATCCGCTCGGGGACTTCGATCCCCATCAGGCCCAGCGCAAGACTGAGAGTTTGGTTCAAGAGATGGACCAGGTAGAGGAGGCACTGTTGGCGGGCCGGGTCGGCTTCGCTCAGGATGTGGAAGCGGTGATAGAAATTGTTAAAGGACTGGGCCAGGCGGAAGGCATACTTGGTCACGCCGGAGGGCTCGGCGCTAAGGATGGCTTGCTCGATGGCCATCTCCAATTGGGCGGCCCCCAGGGCGAGCTCCCAGTAGGCTAATCCGTCTTCGCCGTTGAAGAAATCGTGGAGTTGTTCTCCGGAGACTATGGCGTCCAGGCCTTCGGGCTTGAATTCCGGTTGAAGCTCCTGGAACTTGCGGAAGATGTTTCGCGCCCGCACGACGCTATATTGGAGATAAGGACCCGTCTCACCTTCGAAAGCCAGAGCTTCCTTCAGGTCGAAAGCGATGATCACGCGCCGCGAAAACTTGAGAAGAAAGTAACGCAGCGCGGCCACGGCAATCATCCGCGCGTAGGCATCCTGCTCCGCGGCCTCCTGCGTTATCTGCCGGGTGTGCACTTCCTCCCGGGCTTTGGCGATGAGTGCGTCGATCAGGTCGTCAGCTTTCACTCCCAGTCCTTTGCGGCCGGAGACCTCCACGTAAGACCGCTGGCGGTCCTCCTCGCTCAATTCAACGCCCAATTCCTCTGCGCAGCTCGGTGAAAGGCCGACGACTTCGTAAGCGAAGTGGTGGAGATTTTCGGCCTCCTCGTGGAACCCCAGTGTCTCGAGGGCGGCTTTAACGATGGTCTGAAGGTAGGACTGGCGCGCGTCAATGACCGCATAGGCGACGTGCGCCTGCCCGTACGCCGGACTGTCGGACCGGGTTTCCAGCGCGGTGCGCCAGACCTCGCGGTCATCGGGATAGCGATAGAAAGGTTCGTACCCGAAGTCCTTCCCGAGCAGTCCGAATTTCCAGAGGTGGTAAGCAATATCCTTGCCCACGTAGGTGACCGTACCGTTCGAGCGCACAATGATTTTGACGTCTTCCTCGCTCGCCGCCTGATCTTCCGCCTCGCCCAGGGTCATCACCCAGCATCCGGCATTTTTCCCTGCCTCCTCGTATCGGATGCCGCCCTTGGCCTTCAGCAACTCGAACGCGGTTTTCCAGAATTCCAGGCGCAGGATTTCGCTTTCTTGCACCAAGAGGTCATATTCAACGTTCACGCGCTGCATCGTCGCCAGGTGCTTGCGCACGATGGCGGTGGAGATAAGCTCCGCCATGGTCGCCAGTTCACCGTGACCTTCTTCGATGGCCTGCAGCGCTTCCAAGCGGAGCTTCTTCGCCTCGGGATTGGTTTCGTACCAATTGAAAACGCGCGCGTAAAGGTCCCAGCAGTAGTAGTCGAAGCGAACCGAGGGGTCCGCAAGCAGCATGGCAACATCCTGGACGCTCTTTTTCTCCAGGTGCACAAAGCCCACCACCACGTCGGCAACCTGGACGCCGGTGTTGTCAATGTAGTTCTGGACTTCCACTTCCTCGCCGCGGAAGCGCAGCAGGCGAGCGAAGGTGTCGCCCAGAACCGCATTGCGCAAGTGACCGATATGCGCGGCCTTGTTGGGATTAATGCTGGTGTGCTCGACCAGGATTGTTCCCTGGCCGGTGGCGCGCGGGGCGGGAGGCGAGGTTCGCAAGCGGAAGAGTTCGACGGCGGTTGAGGCGCGATCAAGGTGGAAGTTCAGATAGCCCGCGCCGGCGATGCTTACGCGAGCCACGCCGGGGAGCGGCAGAATGCGCGATGCCAGTTGTTCCGCGATTTTGCGAGGCGGCTGGCGCAGCGACTTCGCCAGCTCGAAGCAGGCGGCCAGCGAGATGTCACCCATCTCCAGCGAGGGCGGCACGTCGAGAGCCGGGGGCTTCACCTCCAGCTTGAAGGCGTCGGCGACCGCTTCAACGAACCGGTCCTGTATTCTGCGTTGGATAGTTAGGTACAAGGACTGATTATAGCAGATGGGCTCTGGCGGATACCCGTGCCGAGCGCGTGGTTGTAGGGCCGGGGCTTGCCCCGGCCTGCACTGGTCGGTTCCAAGCCCCGCTTGGGGCCACCCCAAGGGGTGGCCCTACATTAAATGGTCGTTGAATGCCTGGCGGTCTTGGATTACCTTCTCGGGGTCGTCAGGAGGGGTCAATGTTCCTCATCACACACGCACTTCATCCGCGCGCAAGACTCTGGTGGCTTGCTTGGTTTGCAGGATTCATCCTTCTCGGGTCGATAATCGCCGCGCCTTCGGCGTCGCATGGTGACTTCCAGAGCGAGGCCGACGTGGGCGGCCCTCTGCTTGCCGGCTCCGCAACCTACGACCCTTCGCTTGAGCAATACCGCATGAAGGGTGGCGGCGCGAACATGTGGGGCCAGACGGATGCGTTTCATTTCCTCTACCGGCAGGCTTCCGGCGACTTGACGCTCACGGCCAGCGTGCATTTTCCGCAGGCCGGCGGGAACGAGCATAAGAAGGCAGGCTGGATGGTTCGCCAAGGGTTGACTCCCAGCGCGGCTTACGCCGACGTGGTCGTGCATGCCAGCGGACTGACGAGCCTCCAGTACCGGCTCACGGATGGCGGCGAGACGAAGGAAGTCCAGTCGAAGATTTCCATGCCGGAAACGATTCGGCTGGTCCGCCTGGGGAACACTTTCTCCCTTTGGGCGGCGCGTGCGGATGGCCCGATGGAGCTTGCCGGGTCCGTTGAAGTCCCTCTGCATGATCCTGTGTACGTAGGGCTGGCGGTTTGCGCTCATGATGCCAGCGCACTTGAGGACGCTAGGATTTCGAAGGTGGGGTTTATGGAGCGAAAAGAGGAACAAGAAAGTAGTCAGCCGGGGGAAAGCCGCCTGGAAATTATCTCCGTGGACGGGACTGAACGGCGCGTCGTCTATCACGCCGAGAAACGCTTTGAGGCGCCCAACTGGTCGCGGGATGGAAAGTTCCTCCTGTTCAATAGCGGCGGGCGAATCTTCACCGTGCCGGTGGAGGGCGGGGAACCGCGATTACTGGATACTGGGAGCGCGACCCGTTGCAACAACGATCACGGATTCTCGCCGGACGGCCAATGGCTGGCCATCAGCAACTCGCCGCGGGACAGTTCCATGATCTACGTTTTACCCGCGGGCGGTGGTGAGCCGAAGCTGATTACACAGTTCGGGCCTTCGTATTGGCACGGCTGGTCGCCGGACGGTAAAACCCTCGCCTATTGCGCGGAGCGGAACGGCAACTTCGATATTTACACCATCCCCGTCGAGGGCGGCGAAGAACGACGGCTAACCGACGCCCCGGGTCTGGACGATGGCCCGGACTACTCGCCGGATGGCCAGTACATTTATTTCAACTCGGAACGCAGCGGCTGGATGCAAATCTGGCGAATGCGGCCGGATGGGACCGCGCAGGAGCAAGTGACCAGCGATGATTACGCGAACTGGTTTGCGCACCCCTCGCCGGATGGGAAGTGGCTTGTCCTCATTTCATTCGACAAGCAGGTGAAGGGGCACCCGCCCAACAAAGACGTTGCGCTGCGCCTGATGCCGGCAGCCGGGGGCGAGCCGCGCGTGCTGGCGAAAATCTTCGGCGGGCAGGGGACAATCAATGTGAATTCCTGGTCGCCTGATAGCAAACACCTGGCCTTCGTGAGCTATCGCCTGCTGGCGCACTGAGAAATAGTGCCGCAGGTTGAGATTTTACAGGAGGTTTCCCTGTTACAATGAGCGTAAGGCGGAAGACGTGAATCAGTACGAGAGAGCAATATTCCTGACCTTCACCTTCTTCGGGACCTTTACATTTGGCCTTTATCACTTCATGATTTTTGGAGTGAACAGGCAACTGCCCCCGGCCCGAAGGTTTCCGCATTCGGGTTGGGGTTATTGGGATCGACTTGTCGGAGAGTATAAGGTTTCTTACTCGACGACTTTGCTACCCTGGATGATGCGTCAGTGCGGGATTGCCGTCTTCGTTCTCGCTTTAGCGATGGTTGGACTTCGTATTTGGGAATACGCGGCCGGCAGGTGACCGGTTTAGATTGAGGCACGCTCTGCAAATCCCCGCAGTTTGACACTCGAGCGGACGCGGGGTACGATAGCAGCATGAAGCGAAAAGCGGCAAAAACCATCGGTGTTCCAACGTCTGATGTGACTGCGTTGCTCAGACCCTACTCGAGCGGCTGGGTAGCCCTCTCGCAAAACGAGCGGCGTGTCGTCGCCTCTGGGACCACTCTTGAAGAAGCTCATCTGAAGGCCCAGGAGCAAGGCTATCCTCACCCTCTTTACGTGAAAGTGATACCGCCCAACAAAGGACACCTCCCAGTCGCACAATGAGGTTTCCCTACTCCACGGAGCCTGCTGGCCCAAGCGGCGCCCATCCGGCGCGTCGGAGTATCCTGCGGCCCAGGATCCCTGTTCGCATCGTGCACAAGGAGCGCTTCATTGACCTTCTGGCTCTGGTTGATTCGGGCGCCGACGATTGCCTGTTTCCCATGGAAGTTGCCCACCTTCTGAGTCTTGACCTGGATCCTAATAAAAGCCACAGCTATGTGGGGATCGGCGAAGGTGAAGTAGAAGCGATCTTCGGGGAAGTGACGCTCGAAGTGGGAGGCTGGCCCATCAAGCTCTATGCTGGGTTCGCTGATGCGCCGAGCGTTGTCCCCATACTTGGACAAAACGGATTCTTCAGCGTTTTCGAAGTTTGTTTCAAGTTGACCATGGCACGCATCGAGTTGAAACCCACACGGGGGACCCGTCAGTGACTCACCGAGGCCCGCGAGCGGAACCCAGCGCGTGCTGGCAAAAATCTTCGGCGGGCAGGGGACGATCAACGTGAATTCCTGGTCCCCCGACAGCACGCACTTTGCCTTCGTGAGCTATCGCCTGCTGGGCCGCTGGGTTGGCAGCTAAACCCAGGTTCGCAGTCCGATGAAGCCCCAATAAGCAAGGTACACCGTGGCGATGAGCAGGGCAGTCGTGACTGCGATCGAATACCCGCGGACGCCCCGGCGGACGCCTTCCGCGGGGGCCCGCCACAAGGCAATGGCGCTGGCGAGTGAGGCGACAGCAAAGGCAATGGTCGCAAGAAACAGACCGGCCGACCACGCTGTCAGGTTCCCCATGCGAGCAATCAGGTCATCGCTCGAAAGCATGAATATAACTACAATGGCAATCAGGCTCAGCACAGCCAGGAGGGGAAAAATCCGCATGGCGCGCTCTGCCGGGCGGCGGCGCTTCTTGCTGAGTCCGCCAAGAATCCAGAAAGGCGCGTAAATCAGAATCGACACGATCGAGAGCAATAAAAACGCGGTGAGCGCAATCTCCGGGATAGCCAGCCATGCCGGGATCTGTTTCAGCGTGGTCATTGCCCCCGCCTGGATGAAACGGCCTTCCTCGTTCGGAGAGAGCAGCGCGAGCGTTGCAACGGGTTCAGCCGGATCTTTTTTGGGAACGTATCGGAACTGCATGCCGGAGACGGGAAGGAAGGTCTCATTCCACCCGCCCAGACTGCTGATAAGCAGCTTGCCGTCCTTGAACCGAGCCAGGCTGAGTCCAGCCAGGCGCTCCATGAAATGGGCCAATTCGACGCGCGGCGAGTCGGGCTCATACCAACCCGCGTAGTCGCCGGAACTTGCCGGGAGTTGGGCGGAGGGAGGTAGAGGCGGCTTTTGCAATTTGGAGGTGATGTAAGCGCGAATCGCCTTGCCAAATTGGTCAAAGGCACTTCCATTGCCGGCGTTGATGCTGAAAAAATAGCCCACGCCGTATTCGGGCATGTAGGCCATCTCCGTGAGTCCGCCGTTGACGCCCCCGTTATGCCCGTGGTACACGAAACCTTCGTTCAAACTCCAGTAATTGCTTAAGCCGTATCCGCTCTTCAAGTCTTCCTTTGCAGCCCAGGTGCTCTTGGGGATTTCCATGCGATCAGTGTCGGCGGCGGGGACGATTTGGGTGCCATTCGCCATTCCGCGATTGAGATAAAACTGGACATAGGCCGCCATGTCCCGGGCGGAAGCATTGATGGAGCCCGCGGGGCGAAACAGGATGTTCCAATACGGGTAAGGGGTTTTGCCATCGTTATGATAAAGGGTAGTCGTCGTGTCCGCAGGCGGCGGGAAGTACGTTGCCGTCTTCATCCCGATGGGGCGGAATAAATTCTGCTCCACGAAATCTTCGAAGTGCTGTCTGGTGAGCTTTTCGACGATATAAGCTGCGACCGGCGGCCCGGAATTGCAGTAGGCCATCCGCGTCCCGGGAGGCCAGCGGGAGATTCGCGAGTGATGGTCGTAATCCAGCGCGTCGAGCAGCCCCATGCCGGGTGGCGCATCCTTGGCATATTCACGCAAGTGCATATCGTCCCAGCCCGTGGTGTGCTCCAGAAGATGCACCACCCGGACCGGGTCGTGCTCTTCCCAGCGATTCTCAAACCACACTTCGGGCGCCAGCTTGTGGACGGGATCATCCAGAGAGAGTTTCCCCTGATCGGCCAGCATAAGGATCGCCAGTGATGCAAATGCCTTCGACGTTGACCCGATGCGGAATAATGTCTCTGCGGTGCTGGCGCGGCCACCCGCCACATCGGCCTCGCCCAGACCTGCAATCCATTCAGGTCCTTCCCGATGCACGATGGCAATGGACGCGCCCGGAGTGTGCGTGTCCTTGAGGACCTTTTCGAGTTGCTGCCGCAACTCTTCAATCGACTGTGCCTGCTTCGGCTTCTCATTCTTATCATCGGCAAAGCTGAGGGGGGCAAGCATAGAGAGAAGGACGAAAGGAATAAGCCATTTGACCATTGGGTTTTTCCTTCTGTGAGCCCGGAAATTTGTGGCCATCTTCAGACTGGATATTTATCCGGGCTTCTTTTTGGGCTCCGAAAACGGCGGCCATTTTACACCCGTTCCATCTTGCAGCGGGGGCTCTAAACTGCGGTCGGGACCGAAAACAAGAGGGCAGCTTGACGTTCGCCGTTGCTTCGGTTATCTTGATAGAGAGTTGATGAGTGGTCGTCACCTCCCATCGCACGCCAGCCTGGTTAGTTTCTCAACCCGCAGTCACATGAGTGTTCTCTAGCATGAGGCATTATCGAGGGGTTAGCCGCGCATGAAAGCCAGTGTCAGGATCGGGAAGGGTGTGGAGCAGTTGCTGGGGAATTATGATGAAAACCTCCGGCTGCTGGAGAAGTGTTTCCAGGTCTCGACCCATCTGGGGGAGGAGGGACTGGAAATCGAAGGGGACGAGCAGAACGTCCAAAGGGCTCGGCGGCTGGTGGAGGAATATACCGAACTCGTGGAGCGCGGCACACGTTTGGAGAGCGCCGAGGTTGAATCGTTCTTGCGCATCATGTGCCAGGACCCTAGCGCGACTTTGCGAGGGCTGGCCGAGGCCGGACGGCCGCGCACTTTCGGCAAGAAATCCATCACGCCCAAGAGCCTGAATCAGCGAAGCTATGTCGATGCGATTGAGAGGCACGACATGGTTTTTGGCATCGGGCCCTCGGGCACCGGGAAGACATACCTGGCGGTGGCGATGGCCGTGGATGCGCTCCTGACGAAGGAGGTCAGCCGCATCATCCTGGCGCGGCCGGCCGTGGAAGCCGGCGAGCGTTTGGGATTCTTGCCGGGCACGCTTCAGGAGAAGATCAACCCCTACTTGCGGCCCCTTTACGACGCGCTCTACGACGTGCTGGACCCCGACCGCGTGGAGCGTTACCTGGAGAAGAGCATCATCGAGATAGCCCCCATCGCCTTTATGCGTGGCCGAACTTTAAACGACGCTTTTGTCATCCTCGATGAGGCCCAGAACACCACGAGCGAGCAGATGAAGATGTTCCTGACCCGCTTGGGCTTCAATTCCAAGGCTGTGGTGACCGGGGACATCACGCAGATCGATCTCCCCAACGGACGCCGCTCAGGTTTGGTGGAAGCCATTGAAGTGGTCAACCGGGTTACGGGCATCAGCTTTGTTTATTTCAACGAGCACGACGTAGTGCGGCACAACCTGGTGCAGCGCATTATTCGCGCCTACGAGGAGTTCGACCAGTTGCGGGCGGCGAAGGCGAACGCGGACTAGGCAGGTGGTAGGTGGCAGGTGGGGGATGGGAAAGACCCACATGCCACCTTCCACCTACCACCTACAGCTCTATGCCATGATCCTCAATCGCCAGCGAAAATACGCCGCAGACTTGCCGGCTCTGCGCACGTATGTGCGCAGCTTGAAACAGGTCTTGGGGCTGGCCAGGCGGGAGTTCAATGTCTGCCTGGTCGCGGACCGAGAGATGGCGCGGCTGAACGCCGCCTATCGCTCCACACCTCGTCCCACGGACGTCCTCTCGTTTCCCTGGAAAGGAGACCAGAATGGAAAAGGGCTCCGCGGAAGCGAGTTCAACGGCTTCCTGGGCGACGTCGCTATCTCTGTTGAAACGGCTCGACGCAATGCTTGCCTGGAAGGCCACTCAACGTTCAACGAAATCCGCTGGCTGGTTTTGCATGGCGTGCTCCACCTGCTGGGGTATGATCACGAGCGCGATGGAGGCGAGATGACCCGGCTCGAGCACGCCCTGCGGGAGCAACTGGGAATTGCGGGGCGGCGGGAAAGACGGCGCGGGCTGAAGCGCCCCAAAGGGCCGCATGGATAATTGGCTGGTGCCCTTAACGATTGTCTGGGTTCTGCTGCTGGCGACGTTGCTGGTCGCGGGCGCGGTCGCATCCTATTTGCGCCTGCTGATGCGGCGCCTGACGCTCATGGGCGCGCGCAAATTGTTCCGGCGCAGCGAAGGGCACCGAGTCGCGCCGGACCGCGAGCGCGTGGGTGTCTCGATTTCCGCGCTGCACGGCGCCGCCATGCATCTGTTTGCCATCGGAGTGGCCGGGCTTTTGATCCTGCGCCGTCCCGAGCATTTGTGGCAAGACCTGGGGACGGCGGCGCTGGTGGTTCTGGGCGTGGTGGCCCTGGGGGACCAATTGATACCCTTTCTTCTCGTGGCGCGCCACGACGAGCCCGAGCCCATTCTGGAGCATTGGATGCCGGTGCTCCGGCTCGCTGTTTTCCTGGCGTTGCCGCTGACTTTTCCCGTCCTGGTTTCCAGCACCATTGCCCGCTTGCTCGAGCCCACGGAGCTTGAGCCGGAGCCGCCCGACGCTCAGGAGCCGCTGCAGGAACTCATCGAGGCGGGCGAGCAGGAAGGCCTTCTCGAGAAAGGCGAAGGGGAGCTGGTCCAGTCCGTGGTGGACTTTGGCGACAAGGTCGTGCGTGAAGTGATGACCCCGCGCCCCGAAATCGCCGCCATCGAAGTGAACGCCTCGATCGAAGATTTCCGGAAACTCTTTCGCGAGAAACCGTACACGCGTTTTCTGGCCTACTCGGGGCAGCTCGACAATGTGGAAGGGATCGTGAGCGTCCGGGACCTCATGGAGCTTTCTCCCGAGGAACAGACGAAGGTTTCCTTGCGCGGACAACTCCGCCCCGTCCCCTTCGTGCCCGAAACGAAATCGATCAAGGAGCTGCTGCGTGAATTGCAGCAATCCACGACGCAGATGGCCGTGGTCATTGACGAGTACGGCAGGGTGGCGGGTCTGGTGACTATCGAGGACCTCCTGGAGGAAATCGTGGGCGAAATCCGTGACGCGGTCGAGCCCCACGCGCAGGATATCGTGAAAGAATCGGGCCACAGCTACATCGTCGCCGGGCACACGGACCTGGCTCAGCTTGCCGACCAGCTTCACGTTCCCATTGAGGGCCGCGATTATTCGACGGTGGCCGGCCTGGTCATGACCCACTTGGGGCACGTCCCCTCGGCCGGAGAGAAAGTCGAAGAGAGTGGCATGACGTTTGAAGTTCTGGAAGCGAACCAGCGGACGGTCCTGAAAGTCCGCATGAGAATCCCTCCCGCCCCTCCGGCGGCTTCTGCCCATGCCCGATGAGGCGCCCTTCAAATCCGGGTTTGTAGCGATTGTCGGCCGGCCCAACGCGGGCAAGAGCACGCTGGTCAATCGCTGGGTGGGGGAGAAGGTATCGATCGTCACTCCCGTACCCCAGACCACCCGCAACCGCATCCTGGGCATCGTGAACCGACCCGCCGCGCAAATCATCTGCATGGATACTCCTGGAATCCACAAGCCTCTTTCCAGGCTCAACGCCGCCATGATGAGCTACGTGCGGCAAGCGCTGGAGGAGCGCGACTTGGCGGTGCTCATTGTGGACGCCTCCGAACCCTTCGGCAGGGGCGATGAGTTCGCGGTGGGCCTGCTGAAAGAATATGCTCCGCGCACCCTCCTGGCTCTGAACAAAATCGATGTCATCAAGAAGCCGGCGTTGCTGCCTCTCATGGACCGCTACTCGAAATTGTACGACTTCGAAGAGATCATTCCCATTTCCGCGCTGCGAGGAGAGGGGTTGGAAGAGATGATGGATGCCCTGATCAAACGGCTGCCCGAAGGCCCGCAGTATTTCCCTCTTGATGTTTATACAGACCAGCCCGAGCGCTTTCTGGCTAGCGAAATCATCCGCGAAAAGATCATTCATCACACCAAGCAGGAACTTCCTTACGTCACGGCGGTCCTCGTGGAAAAGTTCGAGGAAGGCGAAACCTTGACGCGCCTTTACGCTACCATCGTCGTGGAAAAAGACTCGCAGAAGCCCATCGTGATTGGCGCGGGCGGGGCAAGGCTGAAGCAGATCGGAAGCGAGGCGCGCCGCGAGCTCGAGAAGTTGTTTCCACCTAAAGTGTTTCTTGAACTCTTCGTGAAAGTGGAACCGCAGTGGCGCGACAGCCCTTCACTCGTTGCGGAATTGGACTATCGCAGCGAGGGGTAGGGCAGCACTAGGGAAACTCAGCGTTCGACCGCCAGCACACGGCCACTCGGGTTCGAGTTCTTGGTCTGCATCCATCCGGAGCTGAAACCTTAGCAGTCACCCTACTGCAGCCGTGATTTCCCGCTCCCCTCGTTGAGACGCTGTTCATTCATCTTCGCGGTGTCTAACCGTCAAGTCCGCTATAAACTAACCGGACCCACAGGCGTAATGTTGGCCTAAAGAAATCCCCTTCACAAGACGATAGCTGTGATGGGAGGTGCGATATGAGGCCTTTAGCCTTCTCCCTTGCCACGTGCGCTGCCGTAGTGTGGGCGACTGGCTTAGGGGCGCAGCAGGCAGATCCTGTGGCGAGCGCTAATAATCCTCCTCAAGTTTCGCAGTCTGTGCCGCGGCTGATCATGTTCAGCGGGACGCTGAAGGACTTGGCCGGCATTCCTCTGACGGGGCCGGTGGATATTCATGCCGCCATCTATAAGGAGCAGACGGATGCCGAGACTCTCTGGCAAGAGACGCAAACCCTGAACTTGGACGAGCAGGGGCATTACACCGTGCTGCTGGGGGCGATGCAGCCGGAAGGGTTGCCCGTCGAGCTCTTCACCAGCGGGGAGGCGCGCTGGCTGGGGGTAGGGGCAGGGAGGTTGCCTGAGCAGCCGCGGGTCTTGCTGGTGAGCGTGCCCTATGCCCTAAAAGCCAACGATGCGGAGATGCTGGCGGGCAAGCCGGCCTCCGCTTACGCCCTCGCGCCATCAGCAGAAGGTGCCACCTCCGCCGGAGCCGCAAGGGCGGGCACGACGGCCGCGGGCGGGGTAGCCATCCCTGAGTTGGCGGCGCCCAGGAAGCCCGAGAGCGGTGCGGGGCCCGCCGTGGCCGGCACCAGCACGCAGAACTACCTCCCGCTGTGGACGGACAGCGTGGGCACTCTGGGGAACTCGGTGATGTATCAGAACGGCAGCAACCTCGGCGTCGGGACGACAACCCCAGCTGTGGCTCTGGACGTGTCCGGGACTAACGCCGGGCTGCGGGTCGTTGGTTTGGGGACGCACCAAGTCACCGTAACTGGGGTGACGAGCGGGCGGCTGGGGCAGGACGCGGTCGGGCTCTTCTTCGCCTCAGATACCAACGGCGCCCCTGTACGCTTCGCGACGAATAACGGCTCGCTAAACGAGCGGATGCGGATCACCAGCGCGGGCAATGTGGGCATCGGGACGGCCACGCCCGCTCACCTCCTCGACGTAGTGGGCGACATCAACGCCAGGACGAACATCAATGCGGGGGGCAACCTACGCGTGGCCGGCACGATCTCCGGCAACGGTTCTCTCCTGCAGAACCTGGCGCCGGGGAACATCGCGGCGGGGACAGCGGCGATCGACATCTCAGGCAACGCAAACACAGCCAACTCGGCGGTCTCCGCGGGCTTTGCTTCAGAGGCTGGTTCGCTGAGCTGCAAGGGCTGCGTGACGAACAGTCAAGTAAGCTTGAGTTACGCCCTGGCCGACACGCAGGGGGGGAATGCTCTGAACGCACTCAATCTCGGGGGCCTGCCAACGTCCTCCTTTGCCAACGTGGGTTCGAATACATTTTCAGGGACTCAGACCATCAGCAGCGGCGACAGCTCGATTTCGAATGGAAACCTCGACCTGTCTCAAACGGTCAGTGCCGGCGTGGGCGTACTTAATCTGGGCGGCAGCGCATTCCTTCACGCCTGTTGTTCTGCGACTCAGTACAACACCTTTGTGGGGGCCAATGCGGGCAATTTCACCATCACCGGCGGCGGTAACGCCGCCAGCGGGTACGATGCGCTCAACTCCAACATCGACGGCAGCGACAACAGCGCCCTCGGCTATGCCGCTCTCTACTCGAATACGGCGGGCTCGTACAACACCGCCAGCGGCAACGGGGCGCTCTTCTCCAACACGGAGGGCTCTTTCAACACCGCGAGCGGCACGGCGGCGCTCTACTCAAATACCACGGCGTCGTTCAACACGGCGCTTGGTTATTATGCAGGTCTGACCTCGACCTCCGAATACGCCAATGTGACTGGGTCAAACAACACCTTTCTTGGGGCGTTGAGCGGGCCGGGGACGTCCACTCCACTCACGAATGCCACTGCCATCGGTTACCAAGCCTTGGTCTCCGCCAGCAACAGCGTGGTTCTGGGCGGTACGGGTGATTCTGCTGTCAACGTGGGCATCGGAACCCAGACGCCGGCAGTCACTCTGCAAGTGGTGGGTGATATCAGGATCGGGACAAGTGATACAAACGGTTGTGTGCAGAACTATGCGGGTGCGCCGCTGAGCGGAGTTTGTTCGTCCGACGCGCGCCTGAAAACCAACATCCAGCCCTTCTCGCCCGTTCTGGGCAGGCTGGTTCAATTGCAACCGGTCCACTACATTTGGAATGTCGCAGCCTACCCGCAGTACCACTTTGGGCCCGGGATAAACTCTGGGCTGATCGCCCAAGCGGTGGAAAAGGTCTTCCCGGAGTTGGTCGCTGAGGACGGGCGAGGCTTCAAGCAGGTGAACTACGGCGAACTGCCTTACCTGATGCTTCAGGCCATCCGCGAGTTGAAGGCAGACAATGACGCGCTACGGGGCCAAGTCGAGGAATTGAACGCCAAAAACCAGAAGATAACCGAACTCACTCGCCAAGTGGAGGAATTGCAGACGATGCAGCAAAAGGTGGCTACATTCGAAGCGCGATTAGCCGAGATGGAAGCCCGTACACCGAAGCCTTAGCCCAGGACCGTCAAGCCCGCCGCCCCGGCCAAGCTGGCACCCGGAAGCGTGACGTTGGCGAAAGTCCTGCTCTGAGTATCTCGCACCCAATGCCTCATTTTCGAGGTCGTAGCTCGGATTTGTCGAGTAATTGTTGACGCCCCGCCACGCGCCTGCCATATTGTCACTTGACTTTCCTCAGATACGGGCGTAATGTCTCTTGGTGTCTCCCAAAAGACCCTAATCTCTCTGAAATCGAGGTGGATCATGAGGCGCGTAGCCCTTTTTGTTGCCGCCTGCGTCGTTGTGGTGTCAGCGGCTAGTCTGCGGGCCCAGGAGGCGGATTTGATCATGCCTGCCGTTAATCCTCCTGCGGCTTCACAGCCGGTTCCCCGGCTGATCCTGCTCAGCGGGACGGTGAAGGACTTGGTCGGGAAACCCTTGACGGGGCCAGTGGACCTGAATTTCGCCATCTACAAGGAGCAGACGGACGCCGCGCCTCTCTGGCAGGAGAGCCAAACCCTGAACGTTGACGAGCAGGGGCATTACACCTCGCTACTGGGAGCGATGCAGCCACAGGGCTTACCCGTGGATTTGTTCACGTCAGGCGAAGCCCGGTGGCTGGGAGTGAGCGTCGGGAGACTGGCCGAGCAGCCTCGGGTGTTGCTGGTGAGCGTGCCCTATGCGCTGAAGGCCAATGATGCGGAGATGCTGGGCGGCAAGCCGGCGTCCGCATACATGCTCGCGCCACCCTCAGAAGCTAACGCCGCCGCGGGAAATCGAGGCGCGGGGGTAAGGGGCCCGTCCGGTGCGGCAATCCCTGACGCGGCTACGCCCGGGAAGCCCAAGAGCGGGCCGAAACCTGACGTGGCCGGCACGGGGACGCAGAATTACATCCCGGTGTGGACCAACAGTTCGGGCACCCTGGGCAATTCGGTGATCTACCAGAGTTCGGGGTCGGTAGGGATTGGAACGACGGCACCGGTGGCGACGGTGGACGTTAACGGCACCAACGCGGGGTTACAGCTTCGTGGCACGGGGACGCACCAAGTGGCCATGAGCGGGGCGACGAGTGGGCGGTTGGGGCAGGACGCGGCTGGGTTGTTCTTCACTTCCGACACCAACGGTGGTGCTCTACGCTTCTACACGAATAACGGCTCGGGACACGAAGGGATGCGGATCACGAGTGCGGCCAACGTGGGCATCGGGACGACCACCCCTGCCTACCCCCTGGACGTCCAAGGATCGTCGGTGAGAATTGCGAATCCCAGCGGTACAACCCAATTGATCGTGGCTGGCAGCGCTACGAGCGGGCGGCTGGGGCAGGACGCGGCCGGGTTCTTCTTCTCCTCGGACAGCAACGGCGCAGCTTTACGCTTCGGGACGAATAACGGCTCGGGACACGAGTGGATGCGGATTACGAGCGCAGGCTTTGTGGGCATCGGGACGACCACCCCCCTCTACCCCCTGGACGTCCAAGGATCGTCGGCGAGAATTGCGAATCCCAGCGGACCAGTCCAATTGATGGTGGCCGGCAGCGTTACGAATGGCCGACTGGGGCAGGACACGGGCGGGTTGTTCCTCTCCTCGGACAGCAACGGCGCCGCCATCCGCTTCGCGACAAACAACGGCTCGGGACACGAGTGGATGCGGATCACCGGTGCGGGCCTCGTGGGTATTGGGACCGCCACGCCCGCTCACGTCCTCGACGTGGTGGGCGACATCAAAGCCAGCACGAACATCATTGCGGGGGGCAACCTCACTGTGACTGGGACGATTTCTGGCAACGGGGCCGGGCTGGGCGGTGTCAATGCACTTTCCCTAGGTGGCTTCGCTCCCGCGGCCTTCGAACAGATCGTCAACAAAAACGCGACGAACGGCTATGCCGGTCTGGATGGCACCTCGCGGATTGCCAAGGCTCGGGCGCCCGCGACGACGGTTTACACGGACGCCGGCAACACCTTTTCGGCCGGCACCCAGGACTTCAGCGCGGTGGTGACCCTGCCGGTTCAGTCGGTGCTCACGGCGAGTACACCTGCCAGTTGCGCGGCCAACAAGCAATTGCTTATCAAGACGGATGCCTCACCCCCGGGTCAGCAGTTGTTTGTGTGCAATGCGACGGGGAACGGGTGGAATCTGGTGGGCGACGGATCCGCTGGGGGCGTGCTCAGCTTCAACACGCGCACGGGGGCCGTTGTGCCAACCACGGGCGACTACAGCTTTTCAAATATCAGCGGCACCGTCGGGAGCACGCAACTGAATGGGACGTATAGTAATGCACTGAACCTCAGTAATACTTCGAACGTTTATGCGGGCAACGGCTCGGGCCTCCAGAACCTGCAGCCCGGGAACCTCGCGGCGGGGCAAGCGAATATCGACATCTCGGGTAGTGCCAGCTTCGCCGCCGGGGCCGGTGACGCAGGCAACGCAGAGAGCCTGGGTGGCCAGTCGCCGGGGTTCTATGCCAACACGGGTTCGAATACATATTCAGGGGATCAGACCATCACGAGCGGGAACCTCAACCTGGACCAGACCAGCGGTGGAGGCGCAGGCGTAATCAACCTCGGCGGCAGCCCATTCATCCATGCCTACGGTACCAGCAACACCTTTGTAGGGACCGGAGCGGGGAACTTCAGCACCACGGGCACACAGAACACCGCGCACGGCAATAGTGCGCTCTCCTCTAACAGCACGGGCTCCGGGAACACCGCCAGCGGCGTCTCGGCGCTCTCCACCAACACCGCGGGCTCCTCGAACAGTGCCCACGGCACAGGTGCGCTCTTGAATAACAGCGATGGCTCCTTCAATTCCGCCAGCGGCGCCGGTGCGCTCCAATTTAACTGCAAGGGCGTTTCGGCCGGCTGTGGAGCGAATTACAACACGGCGCTCGGGTATTCTGCGGGCGTGACCGGCACCACCACAAATGCCAACATGACTGGAGCGAGCAATACGTTCGTCGGCGCCTTAAGCGGGCCGGGGACGACCACTCAGCTCACCAACGCCGCCGCGATCGGAGCCCACGCCGTAGTGGCGCAGAGCAACACCATCGTGCTGGGGAGCATTAACGGCGTCAACGGCGCCACGGCTAGCGTGAACGTGGGCATCGGGACAGCGACTCCGGCAACCTCTCTGCAAGTTGTGGGCGATATTCGCTTGGGAACCACCGGCACGAATGGTTGTCTTCAGAACTTCGCGGGCACGGCGCTTGCTGGAACTTGTTCCTCCGACGCGCGCCTAAAAACCAACATCCAGCCGTTCTCGCCCGTCCTGGGCAAGCTGGTTCAATTGCAACCGGTCCACTACATTTGGAATGTCGCAGCCTACCCGCAGTACCACTTTGGCCCGGGCACAAACTCCGGGCTGATTGCCCAAGAGGTGGAGAAAGTCTTTCCGGAATTGGTTTCCGTCGATGCAAAAGGTCTTAGGCAGGTCAACTACAGCGAACTGCCCTACCTGATGCTTCAGGCCATCCGCGAATTGAAGGCAGAAAACGACACGCTACGGGGCGAAGTCGAGCAATTGAACGCCAAAAACCAGAAGATTAGCGACCTCACGCGCCAAGTGGAAGAACTGCACAAGGTGCAGCAACAGATGGCAACTTTGGAGGCGCGATTAGCCGAAATGGAAGCCCGGACACCGAAGCCTTAGCCCCGGTGCCTCCCTGCGCAGGCAGGCATCGTGCGCGCCGCTTCGGCCCAACAGAGATTGCTTGAAGCTTGGCATTCTCGAAAGTGCGGTTTTGGATGCGCGAGGGCGCCGTCAATCTCTGATTCTCGACTTTACGGGCGGAACTCACCATCCGCAATACTGCCTGCTGCGCCTAGAGGCGCCGTGCGTACTCGTAATTCTCTGCTCGCCCCATTAGGCGTCGCCAGGCCAACAGGAAAGAGGTTGCCTCTTGAGGTTTTGTTCAGTTCGGCGTACAGTCCGATCCATCGGGTTTCCCAGGGCTAACTAAACACTCTAAACCGAGGTGCCACATGAGGGGAGTAACACTTGTTCTCGCTGTGTGCTTGGCCATGTTTGCCGAGGCTGGGTTGTGGGCCCAGGAGGCGGATTCAGTCATGCCTGCCAACAATCCTCCTGCGGCTTCGCAGCCGGTTCCCCGGCTGATCATGCTCAGCGGGACTCTGAAGGATCTGACCGGCAAGCCCTTGACGGGGCCGGTGGACCTGGATTTCGCCATCTACAAGGAGCAAACGGACGCCGCGCCTCTCTGGCAGGAGAGCCAGACCCTGAACGTTGACGAGCAGGGCCATTACACCGTGCTCCTGGGAGCGATGCAGCCACAGGGCTTACCCGTGGACTTGTTCACGTCAGGGGAAGCCCGGTGGCTGGGAGTGAGCGCGGGCAAGCTGTCCGAGCAGCCTCGAGTGTTGCTGGTGAGCGTGCCCTATGCGTTGAAAGCCAATGATGCGGAGATGTTGGGGGGCAAGCCGGCATCGGCTTACATGCTCGCGCCACCTGCGGAAAGCGCGGCCTCTCAGGGCCCTGGAACCTCGGGTGCTACGGGCCCACGCGGGGCGGCGACGACGGACATGTCCACGCCCGGGAAGCCCACCAGCGGGCCGAAGCCTAACGTGGCCGGCACGGGGACGCAAAATTACATCCCGGTTTGGACCAACAGTTCGGGCACCCTGGGGAACTCAGTGATGTATCAGAGCGCCGGGTTGGTGGGGGTAGGGACGGCGAGTCCTAGCGTAGCGCTGGATGTGTACGGCGCTAACGCCGGCTTGCGGCTCAGCGGCACGGGGGTGCACCAGGTGCAGATGAGCGGTAGCGCTACGAGCGGGCGGTTGGGGCAGGACGCGGTCGGGTTCTTCCTCACCTCCGACACCAACGGCGCCGCTCTACGCTTCGCGACGAATAACGGCACAGGACACGAGTGGATGCGAATCACCAGCGCGGGCAATGTGGGCATCGGGACGACCACCCCGGGCTACCGCCTCGACGTCGTAGGCGGGTCGGCGAGAGTTACGAATCCCAGCGGTACAACCCAATTGGTGGTGACCGGCAGCGCTACGAGTGGGCGATTTGGGCAGGACGCGGGCGGGCTGTTCCTCTCCTCCGACACCAACGGCGGCGCTCTACGCTTCGCGACGAATAACGGCTCGGGACACGAGTGGATGCGGATAACCAGTGCGGGCAACGTGGGCATCGGGACGAGCGCACCTAAAGCCAAGCTGGACGTGGCGGGGAACATTAACATTCCGGCAACTTTTGACGCCACGGCCGGCGTGATCACAATGGCGGGTGCGCCCTTCATTCACGTCTGCTGCAACGCAACCAGCAATGTCAACACATACGTCGGGTATAACGCTGGAAACCTGACCACCACGGCGCCCTACAACACGGGCCTGGGAGGATTCGCACTCCAAGGCGACACGTCAGGGGGAGGAAACACCGGTGTCGGGTATGCAGCTCTGACCGTCAATTCTACCGGCCAGAGAAACACCGCAGTGGGGAATGGTGCGCTGTACAGGAACACGACAGGAAACTACAACGCCTCGTTTGGGGACGACACGCTCAACTGGAGCGATACCAGTGATGCGAATACCGCCTTCGGAGAGTGTGCGCTGCTCAACACGTCTTCAACAGGCGCCAGTACAACCCTATGTCCCACTCCGAATTCTGGAGCCGGCAGCAGCAACACAGGCATCGGATGGGGTGCGGGCAACTATAATACGACCGGCAACCAAAACACTTTTCTCGGTTTCAACACCGGCCCCGGATCGCGAAACCTCGTCAACGCCACGGCGATCGGCGCCAACGCCGTGGTGGGAGCAAGCAATTCGCTTGTTTTGGGTAGCATCTCCGGGCAGAACGGGGCCACCTCGAGTGCCTACGTGGGGATTGGCACGACAACGCCAGGCGACTACCTGGAAGTGAACATTGGCAACCCGGGCCCCGCGAATAGTGGAATCACCATCGATGGGACAAGCTCAACCTACGGCGATTTGGGCTTGAAGATCTATAACACGGGGGCGGGCGGAGTCGACTGGTTCATAGATTCAACGAATAACGGTAGCGGGTACGGCGGCGGATACCTGGCAATTGTGCCCGGCCCAGGCGACGTCCCAGTCATGTATATCCATGCCGGCCCGGCGGTGGGGATCGGCACAGGGGAAACCAGCCATCCCTTTACGGTCTGTTATCAATGCGGAAACGCCTACGCGGATGGTTGGAGTACCTATAGCTCGCGGCGCTTCAAGACGAACATCCATACCTTGTCCCACGCCCTGGCCACGGTCCAGCGCCTGCGCGGCGTGTCTTACAATAACAAGTCTGACGGTACGTCGCAGGTGGGCGTGATTGCCGAGGAAGTCGAACCGGTGCTTCCCCAGGTAGTGGGCATCGACAAGGACGGGAAGGCCGAGGGCGTGGACTATTCGCGGCTGACCGCCGTGCTTATCGAGGCGGCCAAAGAACAGCAGCGCGAGATCCAGCGCCAGCAGGCGATCATCCAAAAACAGCAAGCCCAAATCGCACGACTGATTTCACAGGTGAGCGTCATCCAAGCTTCGCTGAAGGCCAAGTCGCAAACCGCTTCGACAGCCAGGACAGTGAATCCCCAGCCCCGGAGTGCAAAGCGCGCCGCCCCGGCCAAACCGGCACCTCGAAGCATGACCTTGGCGAGAGTGCAGTTCTGAACGCGGGTCGTCGCCGGTAGGGCCAAGTCTGTCGGCTGACGGATCAACTGACGGATCGGCCAGGGCGGACGCTGTTTGCCCCTACGCGCGGCGCCGGCCGGGTCGCCCCTACCCGCCCACTGAAATGCCCAGGGATTTCATTTTGCGATACAGATGGCTCCGCTCCAAGCCCAGCACCTCCGCTGTGCGGCTGACGTTCCCCTGATTTTCTTCGAGCTTGCGCAGGATGTAGTCACGCTCGTAGGCGGCGCGTGCTTCCTGAAGGGTGGAGAACCCCGCTCCGGGGTTTTTGGCCGCTCCGGCTCGAGGGTGATCGTGGTGAAGCGTGGGAGGCAAATGGCGGCGCTCGATTTTCTCGCCCGCCACCATGATCACCAGCCGCTCCACCAGGTTCTTCAGTTCGCGCACGTTGCCCGGCCAACGGTAAGCTATCAGGCTCTCCAACGCCGCCTCGGCGAAATGCTT
>Ga0209777_10003089_pt1 | contig 21085 bp, 17 predicted proteins | sample FrelakmetHBP12HB_FD_187147 | JGI IMG/M metagenome (GOLD analysis project Ga0209777, IMG submission 187147) | Freshwater lake sediment microbial communities from the University of Notre Dame, USA, for methane emissions studies -HBP12 HB (SPAdes)... | ecosystem: Environmental > Aquatic >...
GACCCAACCTCCTCGGCTTTCAAAATATCTCTTATCTTGGCCGTTATAATTTCTACCCTGCCGGACCGGTTGATCTCGTTAACCAATGCCGGATATTTATCTTCGCCCGCCTTGATAAATTCCATGGCCGCTTTTTTAAATATCTCCCATTCCCCGAAAAATAATTCGTGCGTTAGATAACGTATTATATACTTACGCGGGTCTTTAGCCTGGTCTATTATTTTGTAGACAATTGTTCCGTCAGCCAGTTTCTCTCTTACCCAAAATATGCTTTTAGCTTTTCTAATCATATTCTTTATGAATTTCACATGAAACGCCTTTATATTCTCCGGAGTGAGAGGACAGTTCAGTTGCTTAAGAATAAAATCTATATCGTAGCCAACGCTGCCGGGACCTTTGCCCAGACTTAAGAATCCCTTTATATGCGGGGAGTCTATTACAACGCCTGACAAAGCTATGCCTGTTTCGGAAGATGCTGCATTAAATGCTTCTTCCAGATTTTCTGCCAAAATTTTACCATCTACCGCTACGTTAACATTTACCTCTATATCTAAGTCTTTGACTTTATCACATGGCACTACTGCTTCTGTTAACACCAGCACTCCCGCGCTTCCTCCCAAAGATAAGACCGTTTCTACGCCTAATCTGCTCGTTAAGGCAGCGCTTGCCTTGCCGAGAGCGTTCCGGAGCGCCGCAAAGTCTACTGTTTTAGAAGGCTCGCGTAAAATTTCATCCGAGCCACCCTCTTCCGCCGCCCCCTGCCTCGACCCTGTCGTGGAGAGCCAAAAGTTCCTCGTTTCTTCGGCTTTCTTGAAACCTACGGACAGCAAACCTTCTGATTCCGTCGCCTTCGCAGGCCCTGTTTGCGCGTCCTGCGATATGTGAAAAATATCCCAGGCTTTCATAGCTATGCGCGCAGACTCTTTCACTATACCGCTTTCATGCCCGCTCGCCATATTCCGCAGTAAATCCAAATTATCTTCCGTCAAGCTATCTTTATTCGCCGAGCCGAATATTAGCGGTGTCATGGCTAAAGCCACATGTTGAACTCCATTGTTTCCATCCCTGACTGACAGGAAAATATCTCTTAACACATCTCCGGTAGCGTATTCTTTATTAACATTAACAAATGAGTGTATGGCGTAGATAGCGACTTCCCTGACCCCCGCTCTTTCATCCTTCAGCATACTTAAGGAAAACTTTAAGTTAGCTTTCGTAAACGCGGCTTTAGCTTGGTCTGAACCTGAAAAAGAAGATATCGCTTCCACGGCGCCGCCCATCCTGACTCTCCTGTCCGTGTCCATGAGCATATTCAAGACCTTGTTCAGATTGCTCTCTGTAACTACAGCCTTATTATACGGCACTATAACAAGCATCGCCTGTAAGGCATAATATCTGACGGTGGCGTCCGTATCCTTTAGCATCTCGATCAGGAATTTCATATTATCTTCGGTAGGGAAATACCCTAAAACAGACGGCAGAGCCATTAAGGCTTCTCCCCGCACAGCGGCGGCTTCATCGCAAGCTCTATCCTTGATCTCTTTTAAAAGTCCCTCATCAGCCAATGTTCTATCCGCATGGACAAAAGCGGCTATTGAAGAAAGGCCGTAATTACGGATCACGGGACTGCCGCTATTCAACATGCCTCTCACTTTTGCCAGGTTCGTTCGTGTCGCCAAACTCTTATTGTGGTGTACCATCATGGCTATCAATACGCACGCAAGGCCATGGTCCTTCCAGCCATCCTCCGTAAACATTTTAATCGCGAGATCAAAATTTTCCTGCGACGCGAGAGATGGCCTGACAACTAACAAGCCTGTGTTGGCTATCGCAGCTTCAAGATCTTGCCTGCGCTCCTGTTCGCTCGCGGCCAGCGCCTTTCCGTCTCCAACCTGCTCCGGCTTTTGCGGCTCGATTAATTTACCAGAACCCTTTCGTATCATTATCCGCGCAGGGGAATCTTCAACATCCCAGTAATCAGCGGTATTGCCCGGCGCCATGGGTGAGTCGTATTCGGTATGGTGCGTCGGAGGTATATAAATTACCTCCAGGACGGTCCCGCTCGCGATACAATCTAATATAGTCTGCACCTCTTCATAGGTAAGAAAATTGTTCTTTATATATTCGAGCGTGTCGATCAATGGTTGCAAAAGCTTGCTTTTTGTGCCTCGCAGGATCTCAGCGGCGGCTACGCGGGTATTAGTGTCGGTACTGCCCAAAGCCCTTATAAGAGACGATAGTTCCGCCGCACCCATTTCACCCATCCCCTGCCCCGGGCCTGCCAGAGCGAGCCAGATGATTTTCGTCTCTTCTTCAGATAATTTGTATTCAACCTGTGCACTAGCGATCGCTTGCGATATCGCATCCGCGCTTAAATCAGCCTGTTTAGACAGGGGTTCAAGCTTTTTCAGCGCGCTGGTTAAGTTTTCCATGGTGGCGGGAACTTTGTCTTGGACGAGGGCGAATAACGCTTGAGTCGATATTTCTTTTCTCATTGTAATTTCAAGCAAAACGGATCCTCTGATGGTATTTACGGTGGCGAGCTCCGCTGGAACGGGATTTTGCGGCGATGCCGTCCGAGCTTCTTTTGGAGGCAGTACTTCAACTAAAGCGGCTTCGATTGAAACATCTTTATCTTTTTTGACAACCAAGTCAAAATTCCCGAATTTCCTTATTGACTCTATAGCATCGGCTACTTGCGAGCTTTCAGGCTTTACGCTCGCTCCTATAACTCCTAGCCGCCTGGCTTTATCTGAGAACATGGCCTTGACGATAAGCTCTGCAATTTTGTCGCCATAAGGGGCGGTAAGAATATAATGATCAAAGATCTCTTCGAGAAGACCCATTTTTACCAAGGCATCCGCGACAGCGCTTAATATCACGGGATCTTTATAGCTTCTTAATGCTATTATCAGAGGATTTACGGATCGTGGATCCCTTATACAAGCCAATGCTATCAAGGCTTCTTTACGGCGAACATCGTTATCAATGTTATAATTCATAGCCGCTCTTATCAACGCGGGAACTGCCCTGCCGCCGATTTTGACTAGACTTCTCCGGGCATCTTCTCGTATGAAAGAGAAAGGATATCCCAAATAGTATATGTGTTCATTAATCGGAAATAATCTGCTCCGGACAAGGCACAAAAGGCATATCACTGCGATTACCGTAATCAAGGGATGCGCGAAAGCGAGATCCTTCATTATGAATAACGCCGAGCCAGCCGCGCCGATGCCAAGCGCGGCCGCCAAGTGATTAATGGAATACATCTTGCCTGTAATGGAATTGAGAATTGCTTTAATACTAAAAGACTTGTTTTGTGAGATGGTTATTGTAGATTCGGGGCGAGGTACTTCAGCTATCGGTTCTGATATAGCAGCTGGCGGGATTTCTTTTGCAACGGTAGGAGAAGAGATTGCCTGCCCGACTGCTGACAATTGAGGCGTTACTTCAACATAGTCCTGCGGCATGTATTTGACTAGATACTTATCTGAAACCACCCACTCGTAGCCGGGGAGGTTCTCGGGAGAGACCCGGTCCTTCCTGGCGATCTGCACAAGGAATTTCTTATCACCTTTCTTGTACAGAACAAAAACTACCCCTTCGTCAGGCAGTTTTCCTTTAAATCCTATTTCATCAAGCGCGCTTTTAAGCTTTTCAGGCGCGGTTCTCGCTTTGATATCTTCAACCGGAACTATATCAAGTATCTCGGTACCCGCATCGCTTAAATGCTTTTTGAGATCGGTTCTTATTTCGACTTTAGCGTATTTCGGAGAGATCGGGCCTATCTCTTTTTCCGGATTGCCAAAGCAATATTCTCCTATATCGAAGATCGAGGCAAGGAGAGCGCCCTGCGAAAATATAGATTGTTGAAATCGCGCGGCCTGGTCATTTACCGGCGTCTGCTGCAAACCGGAGGGTATTGCAAGCGCAAAATTATTAGAACTATGTTCAGGCGGATAGGCGTAGGAGATGTCGAGAGAGATAAAGGTGAATATTAATACTGAAGATATGATCTTAAAGAAGCGTGACTTTTTAAACATTTTGACTATCCCATATACAGTCGTAGCGCACCTTAAAAGATGCGCTACGATTTTTGTAAGCCGCATAAATTGTTAATAACTAACTTTTTTATTCACTATTACATCTAACGTACATCGTATTTATATTATGTCAATATATAAAATCATAATATTTTGTTCCTTAACCAAAATATTTTGTACTAATATGCTCTTGCCTTTGACATTTAATGTGCTATAATTGCTAAATGCTAAAAAATAAGAACCTCCAGGTATTAAGTATCAGCATAATCCTCTGCATAGTCTATGCGCTGTGGATCGCGCCGCTCAATCCCGTCCAGGTAGCCAACCTTAAGGTGATAGACGCGTTCTTCTACCTGAGCTCCAGATTCAATCCCCTGCCAAAGGCGGGACAACAGATAGTCCTTGTCGCCGTAGATGATGACTCTCTAAGGGAAGTCAATATCCGCTGGCCGTGGCCGAGAAGCATCATGGCCCGGATAATTAAGAAAATCTCCGCCAATGGCCCGGCCGCTATATGCGTAGATTTCGTATTCGCGGGAAAGAGCGTGGATCCGGAGGAGGATTCCGTCTTAATAAGTTCCTTAAAGGGCGCCGGGAACGTATATGCGGCGGCCTTCTTCGGCAGCGACGGCAAATATCTGGTCCCGGACGAAGCGCTGGCTTTGAGCCTGAAGGATTTCGGTTTCGTCAATAAGCCCAGGGATATCGATAACACTATCAGAAGGATGAGGCCGTACTTTCTCTCCAATTCGGGTGAGATAATAGACTACTCCCTATCCTTAAAGGTGGCGGGATCTATGACCAACAGCCCGCCGGCCAATATAGGCATCTCCGTGCCCCTCTCAAAGGACGGGACCGCCTATATAAAGTTCTTTGGTGCGCTTGATAAATTTAACTACATCCCCGCGTGGAAGGTGCTGAAAGGCGCGGCAGACCTGTCGAGGCTAAATAATAAGATGGTATTCTTCGGAGCCACTTCGGAATCCTTCCATGATACATACCATACGCCGCTCGGGATAATGCCCGGCATGGTAATAGACCTTAACGAGGCTCTGACCTACATAAACAGGTCCTTCTTCCGATACGCGAATCACGAAGTGAATTCTATGATCCTATTCATCTTCGTGCTTATAGCGGTCTTTGGGGGCTTAAGGCTCTCGATACTTTCAGGCATAGCGTTAACTGCATGCGAAATATTGATGCTGCTCTCATTAGGGCTCCTTCTATTCCTCAGGCAGATAATAATAGACCCGTTCGGCCCGATACTGCTTATGACGGCATCCACCGTATTGCTTCACGGGACCAGATATGTGGTACTGATCGTTGAAAATATAGGCCTGCGCAAAGAGGCTGTAACGGACGGACTTACCGGGCTCTATCTGCACAGGTATTTCGAGCTGCAGTTAAATAGAGAATTGAAGAGCGCGTTCCATCTTCGCAAAGATCTCGCACTGGTCTTATACGACATCGACCATTTTAAGAAGATAAACGATACCTATGGCCACGAGTTCGGGAACGTTATACTAAAATCGATAGCAAAAAGCCTGAAGGACCATTCGAGGAAGAACAATATAATAGCCCGTTACGGCGGCGAGGAGTTCTGCATCATAATATCCGGAATGAAGAAAGACCATGCCATCAAATACGCGGAACGTTTAAGGAATATGGTGGGCGCTCTCGAATTCAGGACCGACAAGGGCGAAAGCGTCAAAGCTACAATGAGCGCCGGAATAGTTACTATAGAGGACTCTGTATCGGAAGATCCCGGCGATTTCATAAAGGCCGCGGATACTGCACTGTATAGATCCAAAAAATCCGGACGCGACCAAATCACTGTATTCGACAGATCCTACAGCTTATAACCTACTCTGTCCTTCCCGATTCTCTTTTAAGGTCATTCAGCAATGAGGACTTAACAGGGCACCCTAATTTTTCCGCTTTGTGCACGTCCTCCCATGCCCTGTAATAGTCTTTCGCCACATAATCCGAAGCCGCGCGATTAGAATAGGCCTCCGCGTAATTGGGGTCGAGTTCAATAGCTTTATCATAATCAGAGATGGCCTGGGTGTAGTTGCCCTGTGCGGCTCTGGCGGCCCCGCGGTTGTTATAAGCCAACGCTAGTTTAGGATTAATAGTAATAGCCCTGTCATAGTCAGAGATAGCCTGGCCGATGTTACCCTGTTCGCGATATGCCGCGCCGCGGATGCAATAGGCTTCCGCGTAATTGGGATTTAACTCGATAGCTTTTGAAGAGTCGGAAAGGGCCTGGACAAAGTTACCCTGGCCGCGATAGGCGATGGCGCGGTTATTATAGACTCTCGCGTCTTTGGGGTTTAACATAATGGCTCTATTATAATCGGAGATAGCCTGCAGAAAGTTATTCTGGCTAACATAGGCAAGAGCGCGGTTGTTATAGGCCAACGCGTTGTTGGTGTCAATGCTGGTGGCCTTATTATAATCAGAGATGGCCTGGGCGTAGTTACCCTGGCCGTGATATGCTATCCCGCGGTTGCAATAGGCATCCGCGTAATTGGGATTTATCCCGATAGCTTTTGAAGAGTCGGAGATGGCCTGGTCGTAGTTACCCTGATCGCAATAGGCGATGGCGCGGTTATTATAAGCCTCCGCGTCATTACGATCCATTTCAATGGCTCTGTTATGGTCGGATATGGCCTGGAGAAAGTTACCCTGGTTACGATAGGCGATCCCGCGGTTGTTATAGATCTTCGCGTCTTTGGGATTTATCGCTATGGCTTTGCTATAGTCGGAGATGGCTTGCGCGAAGTTACCCTGGTCGGCATAGGTAAGGCCGCGATTATTATAGGCCGCCGCATTTTTAGGATCTATGCTGATGGCCTTACTGTGATCGGATATGGCCTGGTCGAAGTTACCCTGGCTCCGGTAGAGAATGCCGCGGTTGCTATATGCATCCGCGTAATTGGGGTTTATTTCAATGGCTTTGTTATAGTCGGAGACAGCCTGGTTAAAACTGTCACGGCTCTGGTAGGCGAGAGCGCGGTTGTAATAGGCCTGCGCATATTTAGGGTTTATTTCGATGGCTTTACTAAGGTCAGAGATCAACTGGGTGTAGATGCCCTGGCCGGCATAGGCTATCCCGCGGTTATTATAGATCCTCGCGTCTTTAGGGCTTATTGAAATGGCTTTGCCATAGTCCAGGATCGCCTGGGCAAAATTACCCTGATCCGCATAGGAAAGCGCTCTGTTGTTATATGCGTCCGTATAATTTGCGTCTATTCCGATCGCCTTGGAACAGTCGGCTACGGCCCGGGCGAGGTCTCCCTGGCTATAGTAAGCAAGCCCGCGTAGATCGTAGTATGCCGCGCAGTCAGTTTTTAATTCTATGGCCTTATTATAGTCGGATATAGCATGAGCAAGGTCTCCCTGGATGTGGTATGCTATCCCGCGGTTGTTATAGATCCTCGCGTCTTTAGGGCTAAATCCGATGGCCTGGTCATAGTCAGAGATGGCCTGGGAAAAGAAGCCTTGCATGTAGTAAGCGATCCCGCGGTTATTATAAGCCGACGCGTGCTTAGGATCGATGCTGATGGCTTTGCTATGGTCGGAGATGGCCTGGTCGAAGTAGCCCTGGCTGTGGCAGACGAGCCCGCGGTTATTATAGGCATCCGCGTATTTAGGATTAATTTCAATGGCTTTGTTATAGTCTGCAATGGCTTGGTCAGAGTTACCCTGGCCCTGGTACGCTAGAGCGCGGTTGTTATAGGGCCTTGCGTCTTTAGGATCGATAGCGATGGCCTGGTTATAGTCGGATATGGCCGACGCGAAGTTACCCTGAACGGCATAGTCGATCCCGTGATTGTTATAGGCTTCCGAATTATTAGGGTTTATCTCATTGCCTTTGGAATAGTCAGGGATAAGCTGAGTTAAGTTGACCTGGGAGGCAGGCGCGATCCAGTGGCTGTTATAGGCGTTCGCGTATTTAGGATCGATGCTGATGGTTTTGTCATAGGGGAATGCGGCTGCATAGATAGAAGAAGCGCTCAAAGAAAATATCCCTATTATTACAGAACAGACTATCTTCTTCATTGCTGTCTTTTGGAGGCCTTCTTCAGTTCGTTGAGAAAATAAGCATTGACTTCGTATCCTAACGATTCCGCTTTGTGCACGTCCGCCCAGGCTTTGTCAAAGTCCTGCTGTAGGGAGTAATCCAGCGCCCGATTATAATAGGCGGCGCCGATATCGGGAGTGATCCTTATCGATTCGGTGTAGTCGGAGATGGCCTGGGTATAGTCCTTCTTGCCGTGGTAAGCCACCCCCCGGTTGTAGTAGGAATCGGAATCATTGGGATTGAGCTTTATCGCCTGGTCATAGTCAGCGATCGCCTGATTGAGCCTGCCTGCCTTAGAATATGCGAACCCTCTGTTATAATAAAGATCGGAGAGTCCGGGCTTAGCTTCTATCGCTCTGCTGAATTCGGCTATCGCCTTGTCATACATCTGCCTGTCAAGATACTCCGACCCCTTAGTCAACGCGTCCCGCACGACATCTACCTCTTCTTTTTTCTTCTGTGCGATAGCCGCGCTTGGCGTATAGAGGTCCGCTCTCTTGCCGTTAATGCTTTCGACCTCATCAAGGCGGTAAGATGTCAATATGGTGCCGGCATCTACCTTGATCTCTTTATCCGTCTTCTGCATTATCTTTCCTTCCATTGTTCTGCCGGATTTCAGGACAATGGTCTCGGCAAAGATATAAGAAGCGTTTAAAGAAAATATCCCTATTATGGCCGAACAGATTATCTTCTTCATTGTTACTGATTGGTTTTGGCGGGTGTCTGCTGGTTTTTGGCCTTCTCCTCAAAACGGCGCATGTAGCCGTTTATCTCGGGATCATTCGGGCTCAACTTTTGCGCCTGCTTCATGTATTCATAGCCTTTATCAGGTTCGCCCTTCATGGTATAGACAAGCGATATATCCATATATGCGGGCGCGTACGCCGGCTCTTTTGCGATAACCTTTTCAAACATCGCGATAGCTTCCGGGAAGCGCTTCTGGTCGCTGTAGATACTGCCGAGAGCTAAATACGAGATCGCGGTATTAGGATCAATCTCGATCGACTTTTGAAAATATTTGATAGCCTCATCCGGCTGTTTTAAAGTCACATAAGCGGCGCCCAGGCCCCTGAGAGCTTCCGGAGATTCCGGTTTTAAACTTACCGCTTTTTTGAAAGAGTCCAATGCCTGAGGCGCGTTTCCGGAATAGAGATATGCGTAGCCAAGGTTGCTGTAGGTCGCGTAATAATCCGGGAATCTCTCCAGGGATTTTTTGAACTCTTCTATAGCGCCTGTGAAGTTCTTATTATTCAGATCAAAAACGCCTTTCTGGTTATATTTGTATGCGTCTGATTTCTTGAACTTTCCGTCTATGTCATCCGAAAACGCCGTTCCCGTCTGGATTAATACAAAAAATACCGCAAATACGCATGCCGCGATAAATAATGCTCTCTTATTCATCCTCTCCCCCTCCTATGGTTAATAAATAATCCTTTCTCAAGATCTTCTGTCCTATGCCCCAAGAAAGGATTGCGGATAAGCTTATCTATTTTTTAATTATTTTGTTCTTTCTTCTCTTTCCCAAGCAAGTCGATAGCCTCCTCAACTTTCTCTCTTTCTCCCTGGCCGCTGAGTATATCCTTGAGGCCTTGGCGCTCCTTTTCAAACCTGTCTCTTATGACTTTTGCCTGCATCTCCTTTTGCCATTCATTATTTATCTTGGAACTGATATCGCTGGTGGTCACTGTTGACGTCGTCACGCTGCCGGGGTTGAGTATGCCGCCGTGGGAACCCGTACCTGATATAATAGGTATCTGTGTGCCTATGACTGATATGGTCGAGCCTGTATTCTGGCCCCAATTCCCACCCGTTATATTAGTTGTGGTAGTATTAATATCCAGCGTTCCGTTAACCGCCAACGTCCCGTTGATCGTCAGCGTCCCGCTGACAGCTATCGTCAAATTACCGGATACAACAACAGACCCATTAATAACGGTATCACCCGTTACAGACAAATTCCCAGTTTCGGAGATGTTACAAGTGCTATTACTCGTTGTGACCCAACCGGAGATCGCGCCTGCGGGGATATTTTGTATATTATGGTTATCGAGTCCCTGCGGATACAGATTTGAATTGAAGGTAAGCGACCCATCGATTATAAGGACCTGACCCTCAGGTATGACCAAAGGTTCATTTAATACAACGTTCCCGGTTATGTGGATCGGCTCCAAATTTGCGGTTGGCGCGGGAACTGGATTTAATATGTTTTGAGCCGCAATATTGATCTCGTTTTTGTTAGTGACCACAAATTCTGCAGCATCCAAGCTCGCTTGTGTGGAGGCAACGGATCTGCTCACAACTGATCTTCCGTAGCTATCATCATTTATCTTTTTATCAATTGAAATGAAATCGCTACAGTATCCGCTTACGCAGATAATGATACAGAAGAGCAACAGAACAACGAATATCAGATATGATTTCTTCATTGCAATCCTTTATTATATGAACGCAACAGGACGTCTGATATTTTCTTACTACTATTTGATCTTACTATAAAGCGTTACTTATCTGTCTTGCAGATAGGGCAAAATCTGCTCATGAGGTTATTTATTATATTCTTTGCGACTAGATAGAATACCATTATGATCATTATCTTAAGACAACCGCCTATAGTCAAACTTAATACCATGACTGCCTCCTTTGTTTGATTTATTTTTCGGGCTATCCCCGATTATGCAGATTATACCACAATAATGCACCAAATGCAAAACCATAGATGTGCTGTTTGATGGCGCAGAGCTGTGCCAAATTTGATTTTTCATCAAACCCTATACTTCTCCACCTCACTTCGCACGACGGAGACCTCTTCATTGAGCTTATCGAGCGTCTGGTCCAGAGCGGCGTCATTAACGGGCTTGGACATGGCTATCCTCCTTAAGTTTTCCATAGAGGCGGATATGCTGCCGATAGCGGCCTTCTCTCTATTCACCATTCCCTTTATACTCTCTATCACCCCGTTTATCCCATCGGCAACAGAGACGAGATCGTCATTCTTTCTTAAGGTCAGCGAGAGAGATAAGTCGCCGTCAGCCACCGATCCGAGAAATTTTTCGATCCTGTAGATAGGGCCGGCCATCTTATGTGAGTAGTATATGCCTATCATAGTTACCAGGGGCGTCACCAGAAGCATGCTTAAAAGTATCCTGAAATTCACCATATTCACTATGGCCATTAGGCGGCCCTGCGGATACACATTGGAGAGCTTATCGCCCATCGTAAGCATCATAGTGTAGTATATGACATACGAACACATTATGGCTGTCAAAGATATGAGCAATAATATGATACCGACATACTTTAACTGGAACTTCTTCGCTGTAAAGTACTGCGTTCTTTTATAAGCGGAGCCCTGTTTCATATTTCAGATCCTCCTTTTCCCCACATGACCATTTCTTTCCTTACGGTCAGTCCGATCTTGACGCCTTTAGACCTTTTGATCGATTCAATAGCCTTATTTAACGGCATATAGCGCGTTGAATTACCGTTTATCGCGGTGATAATATCGCCGGGCCTCAATTCTGTTTCGTATGCGGCAGAGCCATCCTTAACTGCCGATACCGTGAGGCCGTCAAACTGCATGGATAGAGAGGCCCCCATGGAACCGTCGGGTCCTACTTCTACGGAAATATCGCGGCCCAGAGTGATCTTGGTCTCGAGAGAATTCTTTTCCAGCATCGCCTCGACGATTTCTTTCAGGGACATATATCCTACGAGCCTGCCCCATACGGCGACCAGCGTATCGCCATTCCTTATGCCCACTTCTTCGGCCGGTGAACCCGGCATTACGCTTTCTATCTTGGTCATGCCGTCCGTTGTCGCCAGAACTACGCCGGCCTCTTTTCGCAGCCTCTTCAGGGCTTCATTGAACTTATCCTCATCGCTCTTGATCTCGGAGACTCCGCCTCTCTGCTCAAACTCATTATGACGCTTGACAGCCTCTTCCTTCTGCGCCATATCTTTTTTGAAAAGGTATCCCTGCAGAAAGACTATCCCGTCCTTGGCGACTTTGGAGTCCGGATTCAATTTGAATGCCCTGTCGTAGTATACGAAAGCCTTTATGTAGTCGCTCTTATCCTTTGCCTGTTCGGCTAGCTTTATCAGGTTCTGCTCTTCGGTATCGAAATATAGTTCCTTCATATCCGACTTCATGACGGTGATCTGTCCGTCTACGGTAGAGAATACGACCCTGTCCTTATAGTCTTCCACCACGATGCCTTTGAGCTCTCTGCCGTCTTTTGCGTAGATCGTATCGGCGTATAAGTTATAAGGTGTAAGGTGTAAGTTGTAAGTAAGAAAAAAGGCGACCAGCAACAGCTTCTTCATTCTATCCCCCTGACCGCCTTTCTTGCCTCTTCATAGACTCTCTTCAATGGCACGCCTCTTGCCCTCGCGGCCTTTGCGCATTCCTCGTATTCTGGCGATACGGTCAATATGTCATCCGGACCCCTGCTCAATTTTACTTTTATATTGCCATATCGCGTATCGACCTTCACGATCTCGCGCTTCAGCTTGAACCTATCCACCTGATAGTACCTTATCCCGATGGAAGTGGTCTCGTTGAATATGATAGAGCAAAGCCTTTCTAATTTTGGCAGGTCCGACAGCACGGTGAGCTTAAAAGCGGGCCTCGACTTCTTCATCTGCACCGTAGTCGTATACGCGTCCAGAGCGCCCTCTTTCAGAAGTTTTTCAAATAGATATTCAAAATTCTGCGGATTCATATCATCGATATTGGTCTCTATAACAAAGGCCTTGTCCTTTTCAAAAGCCGCGGCGCTCTCTCCGATAATCACCCTCAGCATGTTAGGTATTTCGTTTAAGGACTTTGTCCCCGCGCCATAGCCTATCTGCGATATCTTCATCTGCGGCATATCGCCGAACCCTTTGGAGAGGGCCTTTAATATGCCGGCCCCGGTGGGAGTTACAAGTTCAGAATCCACGCCGGATATTTTAACCGGCGCGCCTTTTAATATCTCGAGGCTCGCGGGGCTCGGCGCGGGGAGGACGCCTCCCTTTGTATCAAGCATGGTCCTGCCGAAATTCACAGCGGACGAATATACCTCATCGATCCCAAGCGCGTCTATGGCTATAGCCGTGCCCACTATATCCACTATAGAGTCTATGTCGCCCAGCTCATGCAGATGGAGCTTCTCCCTGCCATTGATACAATGTATCTTAGATTCGGCTTTGCCTATCGCGCTGAATATCTTCCTCGCGTTCTCTTTTACAGAGTTCTTTAAGGAGCTATCATCTATAAGCTTCAATATCTCAACTAAAGGCCTGTGGGAATGAGCGAGCAGCGAATGCTTCACTGAGCAGTCGAATTTCGTCCCGGACAACGCGCCGCGCATTACTTTCGCGGCCTTAAGCTCATAGCCTTTTATCTTCAGCTTCTTAAGGTCTCTCGACAATATATTTATATCGAAGCCGGCATCTATAAGAGAGCCGAGCACCATATCTCCGGCTATCCCGCTGAAGCAATCGAAATATAATATCTTCATAGGTTCAATGATTTATCATCGAGGCAAAATATGCCGCCCCGAAGCCGTTATCTATATTCATCACAGCCACGCCAGGAGAGCATGAATTTATCATCGTCAGGAGCGGCGCGATGCCTTCGAAGCTAGCACCATAGCCCACGCTGGTCGGGACAGCTATAACGGGCCTGGATACCAGCCCGCTCACAACGCTGGCGAGCGCGCCTTCCATGCCGGCTATCACTATCAATACGCTCGCGTTCTCCAGAATGCGCTTCTTGTCGAGCACCCTGTGTATCCCGGCGACGCCTACATCGTATAGCATCTCTACCGGGTTACCCATCAGCTCCAAAGTGACCTTAGCTTCTTCGGCTACCGGCAGGTCGGCCGTGCCCGCCGTCACCACGACGACCGTTCCTTTTTTCACCGGAGCTTTGGATTCTCTGTAATATATTATCCTGCCGGTTTCGGAGTACTTTACTTTCGGATATAACTTTTTAAGCTTTAGATAGACCTCTTTTTCGGTCCTCGTTACAAGAAGTATACCGTGGTGCGATATTATCTTTTTTGCTATCTCTATGATCTGCCCCGGCGTCTTACCCTTGCCGAATATGACCTCGGGGAAACCTCTGCGCAGGAGCCTGTGGCAATCCACCTTGGCAAAGCCTATATCGTCGTAAAGAGGCTTATATTTTCCGTGCATGGCGCTTAAGATCTCAATATTACGAAGAGAAGCACCGCGACTATTACTGCCGACGCGATGTAGAAGTCATTGTAATGGACGAAATCCTGCATCCTCTCCGCTAACGTATAGTCATACTGCCTCACAGCGGGCTGTCTCCTCTTCACATCCCTTTCGAGCTCCGTAAATGGATGCGTGGGATGGCCCTTTCTGTCGAGCTTGACATCGACGCGGCCCGGATCCGCCTTCTCTACATCCGAGATCTCCGACTTTATGGCGTCAACCTGTTCCTTGCGGAACCTTAAGAAACTGTCCCCTATCTTATAGGCAGGCATTTCGCCTATGTCGACGAGGCGCTTTACTTCCTCTTCGGAGACGCCAAGATACGCGGCTACCTCTTTTATATTCAATAAATGTTCCGGCATGATCTATCTTTCAGCTTTCAGCTATCTATTTTATCTTCCCCTGCGCCACCCATTCATCTATCTTCGCGCGCTCGAATCTCCAGGCATCGCCTTCTTTGGTCCCGGGCAATTTCCCGGAGCTGGCCCATTCGTAGACAAGATTCGTCTCGATCTCCAGGTACTTGGCAAGATCGTCCGGCGTCATGTCATTACCCGTGAAATTGCCACCTTTACCCTGCATCCTAGAAGTGCCGTCAAATATGGCGCCTTCGGCTATGCTCAGTAGAGGCGACCTTATGTCCCCGACCACGCGGGCCGGCGATACAAGTTTCAGATTTTTAAGCGCGGTTATGTTGCCGTTTACCTGGCCCGCTATTACGATCGATTCCCCGGTTATGTCGGCATTGACGACGGCCTGCTCGCCGATCATCAGACTGCCTTTCGTATTCAATACGCCTTCGAACGTCCCGTTTATCCTGAGGTTCACAGAATCTTTAAAGATGAGAGTCCCCTGCATTGAAGCGTCCACATCGAGGACCTTCTCGCCCTCGTGCCTCTTGTCCCTTCTCGTCATCATAAAGCACCTCCAAATTTGTGAAACAAATTTTCCCTCGCTCCGTACGGAAAATTCCGCGAAGCGAAATTTGATCCTGAAGCGCCGTTAAACAATGCGACCAACGGGAGCATTGTAGGCGCTGAAGGACCTAAACATTATTCAATCCGCTTCCCATTTAACGCTCTTAACGCCCTCCAGGCGGGCGATATCTTCTATCAACTGCGTGTTATGTATATTTGTAGAGAGCTTAAGGCTGAACTTCAATATCATATTCGTTCCGTCCTTTGAGCGATCGGCCTCTAGATCGGTTATCTCGGTTTCGTATTCGGACAGGGCCTCTCTTATCTTCTTCAATTGTTCCAGGCCGTCTTTCGCTTCTATGATGATAGTCTTATACCAGTTCTTACGTATCATAACATGTTCAAGCCTGGAAAAGAACATTAAAGCGATCACGGCTATGAGCGTCGTGACAAATGCTCCGAAATACATGCCCGACCCGATGGCAAGCCCGATACCTGAGACGACCCAGAGGCTCGTGGCTGTGGTGAGCCCTCTCACCGAGGCCTTGTAACGCATTATCGTGCCCGCGCCCATGAACCCGATGCCCGTAACTACGCCTGCGGCGAGCCTCGCGGGATCCAGGGCCACTCTGCCGGAATAGGTGTCGAAGATATGTATTGATGTGAGCATTATCAATGTCGAGCCTATACACAAAAGAATATGCGTCCTGAAGCCCGCCGCCCGTCCATGGAACTCTCTTTCAAAGCCTACTATCCCGCTCAATATCGCCGACAATACGAGACGGAACACAATGATCCATTCGTTAAGCATTAACCACCTCCAGATTTGGCTCGGCGCTCAAATAAAGGTCCGACCGATGCCCTCTTTTATATAACTCTTCTCCAAGCACTCCGACCATAGCGGCATTATCCATGCAGTATCTCTTTTCCGGAAAATATACTTTAATCCCTCCGGAAAATCTCGCGGCGTCCGTAAATTTTTCCCTTAATCTTGTATTCGCCGCGACCCCTCCGCCCACTACTATATTATTCACCTTATATGATCCGGCCGCAAGAAATGACTTCTCGACCAGCTCATCAAGGACTATCTCCTGGAACGCGTAACAGATGTCATTTGTCAGCTCCTGATCTCTTGAGCTAGTGCTACGCCCGTTGTGCGCAATACGCTGTACGCAATACTCTGTACGAAACGCATCTCTAACGTAGTATAATACCGCAGTCTTGATCCCGCTGAAACTAAAATCTAAAGAATCTTTTCCCAGGAACGTTTTCGGCAGCTTCACCCTATCTCTATTCCTGGAGAGCTTCGCTTTCGCTTCTACAATCGGCCCGCCGGGATAGCCGAGCTTCAGTATCTTAGCAACCTTATCAAACGCCTCCCCGACCGCGTCGTCCTGCGTCTGGGATAAGAGCTTCTGCCTATAGCTGTCCCGGCAATAGAACAACGCTGTATGACCGCCTGAAACTACAAGGCCGATAAAAGGAAGCCCTGGCAGCGTATCGGCATCGCTTAAGAATGCGCTATAGAGATGTGAAAGAACGTGGTTCACGCCTATCATCGGCACCCGCAAAGATAGGCTTAAGGACTTCGCCAAAGATACGCCGGTAAGAAGAGCTCCCACAAGCCCGGGGCCGTTAGTCACCGCGATAAGTTTTATATCTTTCAGGTGCTTACCTGAACTTTCGAGCGCCTTATCCAGCACCTCCAATATATACTCGACATGGAACCTCGAAGCTATCTCAGGCACCACGCCACCATATTTCTTATGTAAGCGCACGCTGGACGATACTATATTTGAAAGAACGCGTCTATCGTCGGTGACCGAAACGCTCGTCTCGTCGCAGGAAGTCTCTATACCCAATGTCAGCATCTTATTTGACCATCTCCGAGAGATTTACGAATTGTATCCCCTCACTAGCGAGCTCCGGCATCATCTTATTCAGAACGGTTATCGTATTTTTCCTGTCGTGGCAAACCGCTATAATGGAGCCATATTTGAACGCGGCTCTCTTCAAGGAGAGCATCCGCTTCTCTATATATTCCGGGTTATTTTCGTTATCCAGGAATATATCTCTCTTGGCGTAAGGGACCCCTATGTCTGCCGCCGCTTGACGGCATATTGACTTATCGGTAACTAGACTGTCGAAGAAGTAGAGAGACATCTTTTTCAGATCGGATAATATGATGGACATACAGCGCTTATCTTCCGTTGCCTTCGAGCCCTGATGGTTCGATACGCCGCTCAACCCGGGGACGCTCGCTATATCTTTCTCAAGCAATGCCAGTATCTCTTTTTCGCTCATATCGGTCTTTATAGTGCCTATCTCGGCCGGCGCGGCTTTATCATGTGATTCCAGAGGAAGATGCAGGATAGCCTGATACCCTTTCGATGAGGCAGCCTCAGCTATCCTTTTAGAGTAAGGCAGGTTCGGCAGGATCGAAAACGTAACGGTTCTTTTAATGGCAAAGAGGCGGTCGACATTATTCACATTGTATCCAAAATCGTCCACAACTATCGCCACCTTAGGATTTACGTACTTCTTTTGTGCGCCGGTGAATTTTCTTTTTCTCGCGGCCTCTTTCACGGCGGCGGCCTTCTTCACCATAACAACCTTCCCTTTCGGCGGATGAGAAGACCTCCAAAATATGAACGCGATGCCCAATACCAGCCCTATAGTGATCGCCGCTAAGACTATCTTCATCCTCATTTTTTGTAGACCTTTATCGCTTTCATAAGATCGATAGCGCGCTCGATCTGATTGTCCCGCTCGACAGCCTCTTTAGGCTTGGGGACTTTGAGCTCTTTCTTTACTTCTTTACCATCATCGATATCATCGAATATATCAGTCGAGGTTTTTTTCTTCTCCTTAGAATCTTCGAGATCGACCACTACATCCGGGATCACCCCATGGTTGCTTATAGACTTCCCGCTGGGCGTAAAATAATATGCTGTCGTAAGCCTCAGCGCGGAATTATCTCTTAACGGGATAACGGTCTGCACGGAGGCCTTGCCAAAAGTCTTGGTGCCCAGTATCACGCCGCGCCTGTTATCCTGTATAGCCCCCGCCAAGATCTCCGAGGCGCTCGCAGAGCCTTCATTCACCAGAACTATGAGCGGCCAGGACGGATGAGTTAGGACGCCTTTCGATCTATATACGGCGTTCTGGGAGGGATTTCTGCTCTTCGTCGATACTATGATCTGGTCCTTAGGTATGAACTTTTCCGATACGTCTATCGCGGACTCGAGCAGCCCGCCGGGATTATTCCTCAGGTCCAGTATCAGCGAATCCATCCCTTCGCTTTCAAGTTTCTTGAGCGCGGCTTCCAGTTCGCGCGCGCATCTTTCCTGGAATTCCACAAGACGGATGTATCCGATCTTCCCCTCTATAAGAGAAGCGTTCTCGATGCTGTTGATCTTTATATTGGCCCTCTTGACAGATATGTCGAAAACCTTCGCTTCCTTCTCTCTCCAGAGAGTGAGGGTTATTTGCGTGCCGGGCTCGCCGCGCATGATCTTCACGGCATCATTTAAGGGCAGATCTTTGGTCTTATTTCCGTTTATCCTCACGATCTTATCGCCCGGTTTTATGCCGGCCGATTCCGCCGGAGTGCCGGACATAGGAGATATAACTGTGAGTATGCCGTCTTTCAGCGTTATCTCTACGCCTATGCCGCCGAACTCGCCCCTGGATTCCGACGTGATCTCCTTATACTCATCCTGGTCCATAAATTGGCTGAAATCGTCGAGCGAAGAGAGCATCCCCCGTAACGCGCCGTATATCGCTTTCCTGGAGTCGACCTCATCCACATATTCGCTTCGTACCACGCTCATGGCGTCTGAGAATAGCTCAACCTGTTTATAGAGATCATCCTTCGAATGCGATTTAGCGTCTTTGGGCGATTCAGATCTACCCATCGTCAAAGAAGCGATGAGCATAACAGAAAGTACGAAAAAAGCTATTTTAACTTTCTTCACAAGCGCCTATTCCCCTAAAAGCTTCTTAAGCATATCGTTTACCATAGCCGGGTTTGCCTTACCTTGAGTCTTCTTCATAACCTGTCCGATAAGGAATGTGATAGCCGTCTTCTTTCCGCCTTTATAGTCATTCACCGATTTTTCGTTCCCGGCAAGCACGTCCTTTATCACCTCTTCTATCTTATCCTTATCGCTGATCTGTGAAATGCCTTTGGATCTCACTATCTCACCGGCTTTTCTTTTGGTCTCTATCATATCCGCCAGCAGATCTTTGGCCATCTTGCCGCTGATCGACTGGCTATCTATCATCTTCAATAACTCCACAAGATCTTTTGGCTGTACGCCAAGCCCCAATATATTGACATTCCTGGCATTCATTTGTGCCGCCATATCTCCATTGATCCAATTGGCCAGAGCCTTTCTATTGGCATATACGCGCGCGCACTCCTCAAAATAGTCGGCTAGGTCTATCTGGCCCGTAAGCACGCGGGCATCGTATTCGGACATACCGTACTCTTTAACGAATCTGTTGGCGCGCGCGTCAGGCAGTTCGGGCAGAGCCTTCCTGATATCTTCTACTATTCTTTTATCCACTACGAACGGGACGAGGTCCGGCTCCGGGAAGTAGCGGTAGTCATGCGCCTCTTCCTTTGACCTCATAGAAATGGTGACAAGCTTCTCTGCGTCCCAAAGCCTCGTCTCCTGCACTATCCTCTCTTTCGATTCCGCGAGCGCCATCTGCCTTTTCACTTCAAAAGAGAGGGCTTCCCTTACCCACCTGAAGGAGTTCATATTCTTAACTTCCACTTTCACTCCCAGTTCTTTCTCGCCCGCTCTCCTTACGGATATATTCGCGTCGCAGCGGAGGCTGCCCTTCTCCATGTCGCAGTCAGAGACTCTCAAATATTGCAATATAGCTTTCAGGGCAGTAAGATAATCGTAAGCTTCTTCGGGAGAATTTATGTCGGGCTCGGTCACTATTTCCAATAGAGGCATGCCGGCCCTGTTAAAATCGACAAGGCTATTACTCGCTTTAGCGGGGTGGATCAATTTGCCCGCGTCCTCTTCCAGGTGAACGCGTTTTATATGCACTCTCTTGGCGGCTGCGCTCTTCGAAAGCACGTCTACAAACCCGTTATATGAAAGAGGCATGTCAAATTGCGATATCTGAAAATTCTTGGGAAGGTCCGGATAGTAATAATTTTTCCTGTCGAACTTTATCATATCCTGTATCTTGCAGTTAAGGGCAAGCGCGACCTTTATCGAATAGAGAAAAGCTTTTTCATTCAGGACCGGCAATGACCCCGGGAACCCCAAGCATACCGGGCAGGTTTGGCTGTTCGGCGGCTTGCCGAATTCCGTGGAGCACCCGCAGAATGCTTTGGTATCAGTCTCGAGCTGCAGGTGTACTTCCAACCCTATAACCGTTTCGTATAAAGCTTTCACAGGTTCGGCTTTCGCTTATGATGATCTGTGTTCTGTTCAAATGTATATGCGGCCCTGAACAATGTCTCTTCATCGAAGGGCTTTGCGACCATATGCAGTCCTATAGGAAGAGAACCTTTAGAAAATCCGCATGGAATAGATATGGCCGGTAGTCCCGCGAGATTCGCGGATATAGTGAATATATCCGACAGATACATGCTGAGAGGGTCTTTAATCTTCTCTCCGATCCTGAACGCCGGCGTCGGAGACGTAGGAGTAACTATAAGATCACATAGTTTGAATGCGTTGTCAAAATCCTCTTTTATTTTGGTCCTGACCTTTTGAGCTTTTAGATAATAGGCATCGTAATAACCCGTAGATAGGCAGTATGTACCTAAAAGTATCCTCCTCTTG
>Ga0209777_10003090_pt1 | contig 21080 bp, 15 predicted proteins | sample FrelakmetHBP12HB_FD_187147 | JGI IMG/M metagenome (GOLD analysis project Ga0209777, IMG submission 187147) | Freshwater lake sediment microbial communities from the University of Notre Dame, USA, for methane emissions studies -HBP12 HB (SPAdes)... | ecosystem: Environmental > Aquatic >...
GAGGGTTCACCTCCAATTGCTCTCGACCCCGCCTCGCAGCGACGCCGTTATTTTCGGTTACAGGCCGGAGAGCGCATGCCTGGAGGAGACTTTCACTCCTCTGTTCGAGTACACTTTCAGACGCACTCGCCAGGGACTTCCAGTCCCTGGCAACTATCGCCCGCCCTCCGGGCGAAACGATTCGCTCGCCGTCGAAAATGCGAGGTTGTTTTTGCACGGGTTATAAGATCCGGTCGCCCCGGCGCGCTGGGAACGGACCAAGCCGCAGGGAAGGACGCGGCCCTCTCGTTTAGTTCCGCGCCTTTACGACCCCGCCAATCCCCTGGCCAGGACCACCCGCTGAATCTCGCTCGTCCCCTCGTAGATCGACGTGATCCGCGCGTCGCGGTAGAGCTGCTCCACCCGGCACTCGCGCACGTACCCCGCCCCCCCGTGCACCTGCACCGCCCGATAGGCGATCCGATTCGCCGCCTCCGAAGCATACAGCTTGGCCATCGAACTGGCCGCGCGGTTCGTCTCGCCCGCGTCCACGATCGACGCCGCCCGCCAGATCAGACACTTCGACGCTTCAAGCTCGACCGCGCTGTCCGCGATCATGTTCCCGATCGCCTGGAACTTGCCGATGGCCTGGCCGAACTGCTCGCGCGTCCGCGCGTAGCTTACCATTTCGGTCAGACACGCCGCCGCGATCCCCGTGGACTGGGCCGCGATCCCGATCCGCCCGCCGTTGAGCGTAACCAGGGCGACGGCCTTGCCTTCTCCGTGGTCGCCAAGGAGATGTTCCGAGGGTACGAATACGTCGCTGAAATGAACGACGGCCGTTTCGCTGCCGCGGATGCCCATCTTGCCGTGAATCTTGGTCCGACTGATGCCCGGGGTGTTTCCGTCCACGAGCAAGGCGCAGTATTCATGGTGCGGCGGCGCACCCTCCAGCTTGGCGAGCACGAATAGCCGCCGCGCGCTCATGCCGTTGGTGACCCACATCTTTTCGCCGTTGATGCGATAGCCCCCGTCCACGCGCTTCGCGGATGTGCGAATGCCTCCCGCGTCGCTTCCGGCGCCGGCCTCCGAAACCAGAAAGGCCCCGAAGTTTTCCGCCTCGCCCCATTTGGGCAGCAGCTCGCGGCGCATGGCGTCGGGCGCGAACCTTTGCAGAATGCCCCCGACCATGTTGTGAACCGAGATCGTCACCGCCGTCGACGGCGACCACACGGCCAGCTCGTGAATGATCGCCGCATAGGTGCGGTAGTCGCACCCCAACCCGCCGAGTTCTTCGGGAATCAGAAGATTGAGCAGACCCATCTCGGATAGCTTGGGCAGGCATTCGGCCACAGATGACTCATCGAGGTCCCACTTGCGGTCGAGCGGATGGAGCTCCCCCTCGGCGAATTCGCGCACCGCCTCAACCAGCGCGGTCGAATCGTCGTTCAGCTCTACACCATCAGGGACCAATGACATCACGAGAAGTCTCCGAGAATCCGACAGGCCCGGCCCGTCGGTTGACGCATCGGCGAGTATAGGGGTTTGCTGGCGGAGTCGTCAACGCGACGCCGAACGGCCGACGTGAAGATACAGGCTCAGATCCGGCAACAAACACCCAAGTATTTGCGTTGCGGTTCACAGTTAATCGGGCTTGCAGGTTTTACACGGCTGGCGTCCCTGGGCGCGGGCCTGCGCGGCCGTGTCGAAAAAGACCCGGCGATCCGACTTGATTCGTTCCACGTGGCGGCATGTGGCGCGATGAAAGGTCTTGGAACTGCGGCTGCCGACGAATGCCGCAGCGCTCTTCGAGGCCTCCGATGTCGCAGCGCTCGCGCCTTTCACCGCTCTGGCCGTCGATCCCGTGGGGCCGGCGGGTAGCACCGGCTTGCCCGCCTCGACCCACGCCGAATAGACCAACTCCGCGCCCAGCAGTGCCCCGGCCTCGATTTGCGTTTCCAGAATGGGCGCGATCCGTTCGAGAAACGCGGCGTCCCCGGCGCGCCGGGGTTCGCGGGACGCGGAGGGGGCGCGTTCGCGGTCCAGCGTTTCGAGCACGAGGGCGCTTTCATGGGCCGCGAGGAGCGTGTCGAACACCGCGGCGACGGGATCGTCGATTCGCTGGACACGTTGCGGAGCAACCCGCGCTTCGAAGGCGAGTCGTTCACGCAGGCGATCAACAAGCTCAAAGTGATAACGCGCCCGCATTGTGCATGGATGCGTGGAGCGTTCCTCACCCGCCGCCGACGGCCTATCGTCCCACTGCTCATCCGTGGCGTTGAAAGGCAGAGCTGCGTCGATCGATGTATGCAGCAGCGCCCCGGAGTCCCGGACGATTTGCTCTGCGTCGCTCCGCTTCATGGATTCGACCAGCAAAGAGAATCGTTGCTGAATGATCCACGGCAGGGGATCTTCTCCGTCGCGCCCACATCGTCCCAACAACTCGCGGGCCGCGGCGCGATCGCGCGGAAATTCGCGGGCCGCGGCACGGCGTTCGGCGGAGTCCTTTCCCTCGGCCGCGCAGTCCAGAGGCATCGAGTGCCGGTTACGATCCTTGTCCGTGTCGATGGACGGCGTGGCGCTCGCTCCGAGCGCGGCAAGATTCGTTTCAAAGAAAGGCCGCAGTTCCGCCGGCAGAGCACCGACCGCAACGGGCACGGTGATTTGATATGCGACGGGTGATTCAGCGGTCGCGCTTGGAACAGTTGTCTGTGCGGAAGCAATCGCGGCGAGCACGTGAACGAGCGTGATCCGCAACATGGGAGGGTTACTCGGGGGTAGATTCTCCGGTCGGCTGAAGGCTCAAGCCCGCGTGCTTGAGGATCGCGCGGAGCAGAAACTCCTCCATCGCGGGGTCGCGGCCGCGGTCGAGCCAGCGATCGTCTTCCGCGGTGATGTGCGGCTTGCCCGTCGTCGAAGGCAGCGAGTCGCCGAAATACTGGAAGACCGCCCCGCTGCTGTTGAACTGTCGATCAGGGGACGACAATCGTTCCTTGTGCACAATGACGGAGATTTCCTGGCGGGATTTATCGTTGGCGGAGGCGACGCGCACCTCGACCCGCCGCCGCATCGGATTGAGCGACGATTCCCATAGGTCCGGCCAGGTATTCACATCGTGACGCCAGACCTCGAAGAAATGTTGCGAGGTCACGGGAAAGGTAGTGATTATGCCCGCGTCACGATCGACACGATCCAAGCGAAAGCCGCGCCGGCGAAGCGTCTCCTGGACCGCCTCCCAGACGCGATTGGCCTCTTCCGACGGTTCCGCGACGCTTACGGTTTGCGTTGTCTGGTAGTCAGTGCGGCGCGGACCGAGGCATCCGGCGCCGGCGCAAAACCAGGCGACGGCCATAGGGAGCAGATAAGGTGTGAGGCGTTTCATCGACAGGCGATCTTACGGCCTGGCAATCGCCGGTCAAGCGGCGTTGGATTTGGCGACTGGGTGATTTAGTGATTTGGTGATTGATCCGATCGGTCATCCGATTCAAGGACAGCGGCCTCGTCGGACGTGATCGACGCGGCACACTACGGCCCGATGCCGTTGTTGTTGGGCGACATCAGGTTGCGGAGCACGTCTCGGGCGGTATCGGGTGTGGTCAATTGCCCATTGAGCGTGGGCGTTTCGGTGGGGCTGCGGATGTAGTTCCCGCTAACCCAGCCGCCGAAGTACAGGTCGAAACGAACACGTATTTGGCCGAAAAAATGTCCTGTGCAGGTCGTAGCAGCGGCGCGGTCGGGTGGCGGCGTTCGCGTCGTCCATCGAAAAGCCGGATAGCGCGGCGGAATCCAACTCGGAGGAATCGACTCGAAGCGATAGAAAGTCACCTTTTCGCCGCATACCGCGCAGGTGAAGGCGAGGCTTCCCGTGCGAACGGCTCGCGGCCCGATGGCCATGTAAACCAATCCGACGCCCGCGGCCCAGAGGCCTCGCTTGATCCATCGCCGGCGTTGCCAGTGCGGCGGTCGCGTGTCGAAAGTGGTCGGGTCGGCGGGATCAAACTTTCGCCCGCATTCGGGACACGTGTGGGCGGGCAATCCTTGAAGCAAATACCCGCAGCCGAGACATCGAGCTTCGGGTGGAATCGTCAGCGACTGCGGCATCGCATCAAACTTCCGGCGGGACAACGGCGAATTCGGGCACCTCGCCTGAACAGTTTCGCCAACCCTGATGAATCGAAGTTCGGCATGGTCAAGCGTCCCGGCGCGCCGGGATTGCATTCCGTCCGCGGCTCGGATGACAACCACCCTTGGTAAGGGGGAGGCAGGGTCGGGCGAATCACTCCGCGAAGAGCGGGGTCGATAGATAGCGGTCGCCGCCGCTGGGGAGAATCGCCACGATCACCTTGCCCTTGTTCTCGGGCATACCCGCGATCTTGTTGGCGACGCACAGGGCGGCGCCGGAGGAGATTCCGCAGAAGATGCCTTCTTCCTTGGCCGCACGGCGGGCCCAGGCGAACGCCTCCTCGTTGGTCACGTGAACCACATCGTCGATAATGTCCAAGTTCAGGATTTTGGGGACGAAGCCCGCGCCGATGCCCTGAATCATGTGCTTGCCGGGTTGGACAGGCTTGCCCGCGCGGGTCTGGGCGATGACCGGAGAGGCCTCAGGCTCGATGGCGTAGCACTTGAAGGAGGGCTTCCGGCTCTTGATGACTTCGCCGACGCCGGTGATGGTCCCGCCGGTGCCAATGCCTGACACCAGAATGTCGGCCTTGCCGCCGGTGTCGTCCCAGATTTCAATCGCGGTTGTTCGACGGTGCACCTCGGGATTGGCCGGATTCTCGAACTGTTGGGGCATGAAGGCGCCGGGGGTCTCTTTGGCGATCTTGTCGGCGGCGGCGATGGCCCCTTTCATTCCCTCGGCGGCCGGCGTGAGCACGAGATTCGCGCCCAGGGCCTTCAGGATCGCTCGACGCTCCATGGACATGCTCTCAGGCATGGTAAGCGTGAGCTTGTAACCCTTGGCGGCGCAGACGAAGGCCAGGGCGATGCCCGTGTTGCCGGAGGTCGGCTCGACGATGGTGGATTTGGGGGTGATCTTCCCGTCGCGTTCGGCGGCTTCGATCATCGAGGCCCCGATGCGGTCCTTGACGCTGGAGAGCGGGTTGTTGAACTCGAGCTTGGCATAGACCGTCGCGGGAGCCTGAATGATGCGGTTGATCTTGACCAGCGGCGTGCGACCGATCGCGCCCAGAATATTGCCGAACATTTGCGCCATGAGGTGATCTCCAAACAAAAAGACAGCCCATCGAACCAGAACCCTAAAGCTTAAAAAGACACGTCGGCGAAGTCAACGCCGGCTGATATCGGACCTGGCCGCTGGGACCATGCTGTGACCGGTCCGATACGTGGACGACCCTCAATGCCGGCCACGGGGGCAAGTTTAGCCGCCCAAGGCCGCCGGTGCCACGATAGCCTTCATTTAGTTGCCATGCGCTTTGAAACGACGATCGATTCGGACTCAAAGGCGCTTCGCCCAGTGTCCAGGCGCCAGGAGGCAAATCCGATGCAGCGTCCTGTGGACACGGTTAGAATGAGGTATGAACAGTCCGGCCAGGCCTGGTGCAGGTCGGCTTGCGATGGCGTTGTCGAGCCGTCAGGGTGCGAGTGAAAGAAGCCGACGATTTCCAGTTGATCGGCGCGGGCCTGCCGCTGGGTTCGCAAAAGCGTTTTCCAGTCTATCTGATAATCCCGACGGCGATTGCCTTGGGCGATGTTTGGGGATTGGACGGCATCGCTGACGATGATGTCCGCGCCGTCTCGACGACCGACGAAGATGCCGCAACATTCCTCAGGGAAGTCATGCTGAGCAAATGCGATTAACTCATCAAGCATGGTCCGGTCGATTACCAAGTTCATGGATCGTACCGCAAACAAACAGGGGCGCAGGCGGCGCGTTCGACGAATTTCGCCATAGTTAGTATACCTCGGAGCGACAGTTTGACCGCCCCATTTCCGGATCTGCACGGCCGCTTGCTTTGAAACGGTCCTAACTGTATTCATTGCGTCCATGAAATGGAGCGAATTCTTTATTCCGACGTCGAAAGAGTCGCCCGCCGAGGCCGTGGTCCCCTCGCACCAGTTGATGCTTCGGGCGGGGCTGATTCGCCAGGTCGTCGCCGGCGCGTATTCCTATCTGCCGCTCGGTTACCGCACGCTGCGGAAGATCGAGGAGATCGTCCGGCAGGAAATGAACCGCGCCGGGGCGATCGAGCTGCACATGCCCGCCATGCACCCCATCGAGTGGTGGGAGCAGACCGGGCGCGTGGCGGCCATGGGCGACGTGCTGATCCGGCTGGGGAGCGTGTCGGCGGATGACTGGCGGTCGCGGACGGTGCTGGGGCCGACGCACGAAGAGGTCATCACCGAGATCGCGCGGGCGTTCCTCAACAGCTACAAGCAGCTTCCGATCAACTTCTACCAGATTCAGACGAAGTTTCGCGGGGAGGCCCGCCCCAAGAGCGGCGTGCTGCGAACCCGCGAATTTTTGATGAAGGATGCGTATTCGTTCCACCTCACGAAGGATGGGCTGGGCGGACTCGACGAGGGCTACCGGAAAATGTACGAGGCCTACCGCGCGATATTCGGGCGGTGTGGGTTGCCGTATGTGGTCGTCGAAGCCGAGTCGGGTCCGATCGGCGGCGACGCCTCGCACGAGTTCATGGTGCCCACGGATGCGGGCGAGGACTGGCTGGTCCAGGCCGAGGACGGGTCGTATGCGGCCAACCTCGAACGGGCGTCGGTAGCGCCGGTGGCCGACGCGCGTGATGGGACCAATGCACCTTTGCGCGAAGTGCACACCCCGGGCTTCTCGACGATCGACGATGTCTCGGCCTTTTTGAAGTGTTCGCCGGCGAAGATGATCAAGACGATTATCTACGCGACGGGAGATGGGCAGGCGCTGATCGCGTTGGTCCGCGGCGATCACGAGGTGAACGAGGCCAAGCTGCGGCGCGCCGCGGGTGTCACAAACCTGGCACAGGCCGGGCCGGAGTTGATCCGCAAGGTGACCGGGGCGGAGGTCGGCTTCGCCGGGCCGGTGGGCTTGAGGGCGCGGGTGATCGCGGACCAGGCAGTGACGGTGATGCACGACGCCGTGACCGGGGCGAACAAGACCGATTATCACATAACCGGCGTGAATCCCGGACGCGACTTTGCGATCAAAGAGGCTGGAGATATCCGCACGGCGGTGCAGGGCGACCGTGCGCCCAACGGCTCGCCGCTGGCGTTTAGAAAGTGCATCGAGGTCGGACATGTCTTTAAGCTGGGGACGAAGTACTCAGAGGCTATGGGAGCGACGTGCCTGGACCACGACGGCAAGGCCCGGCCGTTCATCATGGGCTGCTACGGCATCGGCGTGACGCGGACAATGGCGGCGGTGATCGAGGCTTTTCACGACGACAAGGGAATCAAGTGGCCGATGGCGGTGGCGCCGTTTCACGTTTGCATCTGTGCGCTCGACGTGCGCGACGAGGCGGTCACGACGCTTTCGAGAAAGCTGCACGACGAATTGGAAGCTGTCGGCATCGAAGTCATCCTCGATGACCGCGACGCCCGCCCGGGATTCAAGTTCAACGACGCGGATTTGGTCGGCTTCCCGTTGCGGATCGTCGTTGGGAAGAGGGGGCTCGCGGACGGAACGGTCGATTTGCAAATCCGCAAGACCGGCGAAACCCAAAAAGTCGCGCCCGATCGCGTCGTGTCGATGGTGCGGGAGATGGTCGAAGCGGCGATCCTAGAGGAACGGACTTGACTATACTCTTGTCCGCTCGCGTATCCCCCTATCGCGATGCAATGTTGTGCAGCCTACGGTGTGAAATCTGATGCCGCTTACGGGCCGGGTCGTGGTTCGGGCGTGGAACGAAGCTCGCGCAGCGAGACTTCGTGTTCGAAGACAGTCTTGCCGTCCGTGCCGTGGATTTGCAGGCGGATGAGCGGGTCAGGGCGGTCCCAGTCGATCGAAACCATGCCGAAGTTAGCGCCGAAGTACATCTCGCCGACGCGGTGTTGATTGGCCTCGATTGCCCACAAGCGCGGTTTGTTGAGGCTGCTGGAGGTCAGATCATAGAGCGGGTAACCGACGCCCGCGTCGATCCGCGACAGCTCCGCCGAGTGGCGGTCGCCGCTGATGATGAGCACGCCGCCGACTTTGGTCTCGCCGATCAGTTTGAAGAGCCGGGCGCGCTCGTGGGGAAAATTCGCCCATTTCTCGTAGCCGTGGTCCTCGGCCACAACCTCGATGCTCGAAGCGATGATTCGCAGATCGGCGGGGACGCGAAGCTGCTCGGCCAGCCAGCGCCACTGCGTCTCGCCGAGCATGGTCGCCGAAGTGTCAGTGGTCGGCACATAGGGGCCGGGGCGATCGGGCGGCGCGGGCTGATCGTGCGGTCGCCATACGAGCGGACCGCGGAAGTAGCGCGTATCGAGCAGGATGATCTGCACGCGGCGTCCGGGCGGGCCGACAACTTTCGCATCGTAGACGCCCGCGCGCGTCCAGCGCGGCGAGTCCTTGGGTTCGTTGAAGAACTCGAGAAAGATGCTCTGTGATTCTCGTTTCCTGGGGTACTCCGCTCCGCCGTCGGACTTGCCGTAGTCGTTGTCGTCCCAGGTGGCGAGGATCGGTACGGAGCGCCGCAAGCGCCGGAACCCAGCGTCGGCGGCGAGCTTGGCATACTCGCGGCGCATGACGGCCATGTCCTCGGTTTTGGCGTAGATGTTATCGCCAAGGAGGAGCATCAGGTCCGGCCCGGCCTCGACGATCGTGTCCCAGATGTCGTGCCGAGGCCCGAACGGTGAAAGCGACAGTGTGGGCATGTTCTGATCGAAGCAGGAGCCGAAGGCGATGCGGGTGATGGCTTTCGAGACGTCGAGGAGTGCCTGGTCGGGCATCGCAGTCGGCGAAGGCGGACTGGCGCGCAGGGGCAGGGAGGCGATGAGTCCGACGAGAATCGACAATATCCTGGACATGGTGCGATGGAATGAGTTTAGGCGGCGGCTTTTCATTGTGTGAACTACTCCTGCCAATTGCCTGTGGATTATGCCTCCAAGCGATGTAGAATGCACGTTTAAGGCCCAAGTGATGGCGATCGGAATACCCAGGCGTTTCGATCGTCGCCGTTCGACGAGCTTCAGACGGTATTTACGATGGATCCGAGTCCGAGTGCGGACCAATTCCTGGTCGAGCAGATTCGCGCGGGGGGCGAGGCCGCGTGGCGGCAGCTCATCGACCGCTTCAGCGGACGATTGCTCGCCTTCGCCCGGGCCCGCACCGGGACGCTGAGCGACGCCGAGGACCTGGTTCAGGACACGTTCGTCGGGTTTTTGCAGTCGCTTGGCCATTTCGATTCTGCACGTTCGCTGGAGACGTACCTGTTCACGATTCTGCGGTACAAGCTATATGACCTGCTGCGACAGAGGAAGATGACCACGGTCGCGGGGCCCGCGGACTCGCCGGACTGGTGGGATCAGGTGATGCCGGATTCGCCGGAGACGCCGAGCGGGCACGCGGTGCAACGCGAGGCGCAGCTTGAGCAGGAGCGGCTGCTGGCGGATCTGTTGCGGCAGCTCATTCACGAGCTGCGCGATCGGGGTGCGTTTGACGACTTGCAGGTGATCGAATTGGTGTTCTACGGGGGCAAGCGAAACATCGACATCGCGGAGTTGCTGGACATTGATCAGAAGGCCGTCGCGGGGGTGAAGTTTCGTGCCATTCAGAAGTTGCAGGGGTACCTGGCCCAACGCGACCCTTCAGCGGTGGCGTGTCTGGAGGATGACAGCGCGGACATTACCGTCGCGCGGGTGTGGCGCGAACATAGACTGACCTGCCTGAAACGCAGCACGCTGGGGTCGTATCTGTTGGGGGTGCTGGACGAGCCGTGGAAGAGCTACACGCAGTTTCACCTGGACGTGGTGGGGTGCGCGATGTGCGTGGCGAACCTGGCGGACCTGGAGGTCGAGGAGGACGTGCGGACGCCGGCGGACGCGGAACGGATGTTTCAGTCGAGCGTGGGGTTCCTGCGAACATCGAAGAGCGAATAGCGGAAATTGGTGGACTTCGTTGGTCTCGCGTCCTGCGGCCCCGGCGATTGTCCGGCTTGCTTTTGTTCGCGGGCGACGGGACACTTTCGGCGCGTGTGGATTGGTCGTGCCGGTTTCTAGTGATCCTAGTGGGTGGAGTGACTGAATGAAAAAGGGCGACTCTGGAGCGTTTGTGACGGAGCGTGTGCCGGAGCACAAGCCGTATGTGCCGGCGGAGCAGGTAATCCCGGAGATGGGGATCGCGCCGATCGTGGTCGGGGCGATCTTGGGGATTATCTTCGGAGCGTCGTCGCTGTACCTGGTGCTCCAAGTCGGGATGACGGTTTCGGCATCGATTCCGATCGCGGTGCTGTCGATCACGCTGTTCCGCGCGTTCACGCCATTATTCGGGCGCAACGCGACAATCCTCGAAAACAACATGGTGCAGACGACGGGATCGGCGGGCGAGTCGATCGCCTTCGGCGTCGGGGTCACCATGCCGGCACTGCTGATCCTAGGCTACAACCTGGAGTTGACGCGGGTCATGCTGGTGGCCGTGCTCGGCGGACTGCTCGGCGTGCTTATGATGATTCCGCTGCGGCGGGTTTTCATCGTGAAACAACACGGCAAGCTGGTCTATCCGGAGGGCGTCGCCTGTGCCGACGTGTTGATTGTCGGTGAAAAAGGGGGAGCGTCGGCGGGAAAGGTCTTCGCGGGATTCGGTCTGGCGTTTGTCTACACTTTCGTGATGAAAGCGCTGAAGTTCTGGCCCGACGAGCCTTCTCGGCTCCTGAAGTTCTTTCGCCGCGACGACTCGACTTTTTTCGAATTCAAGGGCGCTCACGTCGCCTTGGAAGCGTCCCCCGCGTTGCTCGGAGTCGGTTACGTTATCGGCCCGCGAATCTCTTGCATTATGGTGGGCGGCGGCATCCTGGCCTCATGGGTGCTCGCGCCTGCTATTGTCCTTTTTGGCAGTGGCGTAGAGAGCCCGATTTACCCGGGCGAAAAGCCCATTAGCCAAATGTCGCTCAGTGACATTTTTCATTTTTACGTGCTGTACATTGGCGCAGGCGCAGTAGCCGCGGGCGGCATCATCAGCATGATCCAATCACTTCCCACGATCGCAGGCTCGATAAAGGCAGGATTGAGCGACCTTACTGCCCGAGGAAATCGCATCGCGGGCGCTCTCCTTCGTTCGCGTCTGGATCGTGATATGTCGATGAAAGCGGTCGTTGTCGGTTGTATCGGCCTCGTATTGGCGATCTGGGCCGCTCCAATGCTTAACATGAATTTCATTGGCGCACTATTGATCGTTGTATTCGGATTCCTATTCGTTACGGTTTCCGCCCGTTTGACCGGTGAAATCGGTTCCTCGTCGAATCCGATTTCCGGAATGACGGTCGCGACGCTATTGATGACCTGCCTGATATTTGTCGTCGTCGGCTGGACGGGCGAGTTCTATCGCTTGATGGCCCTCTCCGTCGCGGCCATTGTCTGCATCGCCTGCTCTAATGGCGGGACAGTCGCCCAATGCCTTAAGACAGGTTACATCGTCGGCGCAACGCCGCGTTCGCAACAAATCGGCATTTTGATCGGTGCATTGACCTCCGCATTGGTCATTGGCGTTACTTTGCTGAAGCTCAACGATGCAGCCACGGTCTATACCAAGAAGGACTTGCCACAAGTGGCGATCGATTCTGCAAAACTGAAGTCCAAGGAGAAAGCTGGAGGAATCTACGCGGATCAAGACAGCAAAGATTATGGCGTTTTGCAGGCCAAGGCTGGCGATATCTCCGGCGTTCCGGCTGGAAAGTATCTTGTTGACGAAACAGGGAAGATTCAATACCTCGTTGATCCGGGAATCAACGGTCGAATTAAGACTCAAGACGACGGTTCTACGGTTGACAAATACAACGCACCAAAGGCTACCTTGATGGCTTTTATCGTCGACGGAATCCTGACGCAGAAGCTCCCTTGGTCATTAGTCCTTTTGGGCGTGGCTATCGCCATTGTGCTGGAGCTCAGCGGTGTGCCATCGCTGCCGTTTGCGGTGGGGGTATATTTGCCGCTTTCGGCGTCCACGCCGATATTTGCCGGCGGCATGATGCGTTGGCTGTCGGACAAGTTTAGCCGGCGCAGCGCCGCCGAGGCGGAAATGAGCCCCGGGGTGCTGCTTTCCTCGGGCTATATCGCCGGCGGGACTATTGCGGGCATCGTGGCTGCGCTGCTGGGAATCAAGTACAAGGCGCTGGAAAAGATGGGGCCGCAGTGGCTTGGCGATCTGGCGAGCAGCAACGCTTTCAGCGCTATTACATTCGGAGTATTAACGATAATCCTGCTCTTTGTGGGCAGCGGGTGGTTGATGAAGGATCGAAAAGCGTAACGGGTGCGCGGGAACGGATTCGTCGGCAGATGAGGATGACGAAGATGATGACAAAAATGGGGCTTGGTGGGTTTGTGGCGGTGTTGGCGATGATTACGATGGCGAATGCGCAGGGCGGTGCGTCCGGGGGACAAAAAGCGGACGCCGCGGGCGGTGAGGCGGACTTCAAGAAGCTCCGCGACGACTACGTGGTCAAGTTCCGGCCGTTGTTCATCGAGTCGGAGACGGCCTGGTGGGACGCGAGCACGACCGGCGCGGACGCGGCCTTCGAGCGGCGCAAGGCGGCGCAGAACAAGCAAGTCGAACTGCACAGCGACAAAGCCGTCTTTTCAAAGCTCAAGGCGATGAAAGAGGCCGGGGCGGTCAAGGACCCGACGCTGGCCCGCGAGTTGGATGCCATGTACCGGTCCTTTCTGCCGGGGCAGGCCGATCCTGAGTTGCAGAAAAAAATCATCGCGATCGAGAATGATGTTGAGCAAATGTTCAACGCCCACCGCAGCAAGGTCGGAGGCAAGGAACTGACCGAGAATGACGTCCGCAAGATTCTCTCGGATTCCAAGGACTCCAAGGAAACGGAGGCGGCGTGGAAGGGCTATATGGAGGTCGGGGGGAAGATCAAGGACAAGCTTGGGACGCTCGCCGGCCTGCGTAATCAGATGGCCAAGCAGATCGGATTCCCCAACTTCTTTGTGATGAAGTTGGCTCTGCAGGAACTTAATCAAGACGATCTGGTGAAGCTGTTCGACGAGTTGGACGCGCTCACCAAGGAGCCGTTCGCGGAATTGAAAGGCGGCATTGACAAGGCGATGGCCGCCAGGTTCGGCGTGAGCGTCGATCAATTGCGGCCCTGGAACTTCGGCGATCTCTTCTTTCAGGAGGCCCCCGACACTGAGGGTGTGGATTTCGACGCGGTTTATAAGGACAAGGACCTCCTTGCCATAACCAAGGACTACTATGCGAGCATGGGCACGCCGGCCGAGGATATCATAGCGCGCAGCGATCTCTATGAGAAACCCGGCAAGAGCCCCCACGCTTTTTCAACAAGCCTGGACCGTGCCAATGACATTCGCGTGCTGTGCAATCTGAAACCCAACGCGTACTGGGCGGACACGATCGTACACGAAATTGGCCACGCAGTGTATGACAAGTACATAGGTAAAGATGTGCCATTTCTTCTTCACGAGCCTTCTCACAGCATGACCACCGAGGGGTTCGCCATGATGATGGGAGCGATGACCAAAAATGAGGATTTTCTGGTCAAAGCGGTCAAGCTGTCGCCCGGCGAGGCGGCGAGTCTGGCACAGGCCGCGCGGAAGAGCCTGCGGGCGGAGAAGCTGATCTTCTCCCGTTGGGCGCAGGTAATGATGCGCTTTGAGAAGGGAATGTATGAGAATCCCGATCAGAACCTGGGTGAACTGTGGTGGAAACTCAAGAAACAGTACCAGTTGCTGAACTCGCCGGAGACGGTCAATAGGCCGGACTATGCGGCGAAGATTCACATAGTGACTGTGCCGGTGTATTACCATAACTACATGATGGGCGATCTCTTCGGCACGCAATTGCATTCGTATATTGCGCGCACAGTGGCCGGAGTTGACGATCCGGCCAAGACGTCGTTCTACGGTCGGAAGGACGCCGGCGATTTTCTCAAGGAAAAGGTCTTCGGACCGGGCGATCTTTATTCCTGGAATGAGTTGACCAAGCGCGCGACGGGAGAACCCCTGTCGCCCAAGGCGTTTGCAAGTCAGTACGTGCGGAAGTAGACAGGCGGAGAGTTGAATCAGAAAGAGCGCCGTAGCGGTTATCGGCTATCCCAATGAGCTGTTCCGGTGAGTCCGCGCGGGCTCACGCCCGCGGCTCGCCTCGATGTTGGGATAGGCCCCAGGACTTTGCATGTGCGCTCAGCGCACATTGAAGTATTTGGCCTGGCGATGGTGGGTAATGAGCGCAGTGGTCGTCTGTTCAGGTTCGAGTTGAAACTCCTCGGAGAGCGCGACGCCGATACGCTGCGGTTCCAGAAGCGGCCAGAGCTTGAGCTGGTCGTCCAGCCGCGGGCAGGCGGGATAGCCGAAGCTGTACCGGCTGCCCTGATAGTGCTGTTTGAAGATTTCCTGTCTGTCGCGGGCGTCGGCCCCGGCGATGCCCCACTCGACGCGGATCTGCTTGTGGATGTATTCCGCAAGGGCCTCAGCGCATTCCACTCCCAGCCCATGCAGGTACAGATAATCCTGATAACGGTCCTTTGCGAACCACTCACGGGCGACCTCGCTCACGCGGCGACCGGCGGTGACGACGCTGAATGCGGCCACGTCGTAGACGCCGCTTGAGACCGGCTTGAAGAAGTCGCTGAGGCACCAATAGGGCGGCTTGCCCATCCGCGGAAACTCAAACACCGCCAGTTGTCGATCGCGGTCGTCGGGATCGAAGATCATCAGCGAATCGCCGTCGGACTGCGCTGGCCAGAAGCCGTAGACGGCCTGGAGCCGCAGGATGTCGTCGCGCTCGCACTGGTCGAGGAGCCGGCGGAGGATCGGCCGGATCTCATCGTTGACATAGCGGGCGAAGTCCTCCGGGCTGCGGCGGTTCTTCCGAAACCCCCATTGCACCTGAAAGAGCATGTTCTCGTTGAGGTAGGCGAGGGCGGCTCGCGGATCGATGCGCTCTACCACACGCCTGCCCCAGAACGGCGGCTGCGGGACCGGCTCGTCTGGCGAGATGTTCGACCGCGGCGGAACGTAGCCAAACCGCTCGGAGGCTTCATCGTGAAGATCGGTGGCAGGGAAGTTCGAAGATCGAAGATCGAAGATCGATGAATCCTGCTTCGCACGTTCGTACCCTTGTGTCTTCGCGCCTTCTTCGGACTTTGAACTTTGAACTTCGATCTTCTCCCGCGTCTTGTCCCGCCCCGCCGCGATCTGCTCCATGAGGTGCAGCCCCGCGAAGGCGTCCTTGGCATAGAAGAGCGGGCCTGCGTATTCCGGGCGGAGGTCGTGCTCGACGTATTTCCGCGTCAGGGCCGCGCCGCCGAGGATCACCGGCGGGTCCATCCCGCGCTCGCGGAGCACTTGCAGGTTTTCGCGCATTACGACGGTGGATTTCACGAGCAGGCCGGACATGCCGATCGCGTCTGCGTCGAACTTCTCAAACGCCTCGATAATTGCGCTGATCGGCTGCTTGATGCCCAGGTTGTACACGGTATAGCCGTTGTTGGTCAGGATGATATCGACGAGGTTTTTTCCGATGTCGTGCACGTCGCCGCGGACGGTGGCGAGGACCATCGAACCCTTGCCGCCGGCGTCGGCTCGCTCCATGTAAGGCTCGAGGTGCTTGACGGCGGCTTTCATGGTCTCTGCGGACTGGAGCACGAATGGAAGCTGCATCTGCCCCGCGCCGAACAGGTCGCCGACGGTCTTCATTCCGTCGAGCAGAATGTCGTTGATGATGTCGAGCGGGCGTTGGGTGAGCATGGCCTCGTCGAGGTCCTCTTCGAGACCGGTGCGGTCGCCGTTGATGATCCGCAGCTTGAGGCGATCCTCGATTTTCCGCGGCTTTTCGGCTTCCGCCGCCTTGGTTTCGACGCCCTCGAAGGCCCGGAGCAGTTCGTGCAGCGGGTCGTACCCTTCGCGGCGGCGGTCGTAGATGAGGTCTTCAGCGATTCGGCGATGCGTCTCGTCGATCTTGTAGAGCGGCACGATTCCGCCCACGTGCATGATCGCGGCGTCCAGTCCACGCTCGCGGGCGTGGTGCAGGAATACGCTGTTGAGCACGCGGCGGGCCGGCGGCGCAATGCCAAAGCTGATGTTGCTCAAGCCCAGCAGGGTGTGCACGCCGGGACATTCGTCCTTGATCGCGGTGATGGCGTCGAGCGTTTCGAGACCGAGGCGCCGATCGTCTTCGTTGCCGGTGCAGATCGTAAACGTCAGCGGATCGAAGATCAGATCGGCGGGCCGCAGGCCGTGGCGGCGCGTCGCAAGATCGAGAATGCGTTTGGCGACCTCGACCTTCCTCGCGCGCGTCTTGGCCATGCCCTGCTCGTCGATGGTGAGGGCGATGACGGCTGCGCCGTGGCGTTTCACAAGCGCACAAATGCGGTCGAGCTTCCCTTCGCCGTCCTCCAGGTTTATGGAGTTGATGACGCACCGGCCTCCGGCGAGCTTCAGAGCGGCCTCCATCACCGGCATCTCGGTGCTGTCGATCACCAGCGGCACGGTCACGTCGGTGACGAAACGCTTGAGCACCGCGGTCATGTCGGCGACTTCGTCGCGTCCGACGTAAGCAGTGCAGACGTCGAGCAAATGGCTCCCGTGTTTGGCTTGCTCGCGGGCCATCTGCACCATGCCGTCCACGTCGCCCGCGGCCAGCAATTCACGGAACTTCTTCGATCCGTTGGCGTTGGTGCGTTCGCCGATTGCCAACACGGCCGCTTCCTGGCGGATGGGCATGGCCTGATAAAGGCTGCTGACCGCCGGCTCGCTCTTCACCAGCCTCGGCCTCAGCGATCGCGTGCCGACGGCGTCCACTACGGCCGCAAGGTGTTCCGGCGTAGTTCCGCAGCAGCCGCCGACGATGTTGACGCCGTCCGCTTCGATGAATTCGAGCAACCAGCGAGTCAGTTCCTTCGGCGTCAGCGCATAGTAAGGCTCTCCGTTGACAAGCTGCGGCAGCCCGGCGTTGGGTTGCACCATCAGAAGCCGATCGCAGTGCCCGCTGAGGAAGCGCACGTGCTCGCTCATCTCTTGCGGACCGGTGGCGCAGTTCAGTCCGAACGCGGCGACCTCGTCGTAGGCTTCGATGGCGGCCAGCGCCGCGGCGATCTCCGTACCGAGCAGCATTGTGCCGGTGGTTTCGATCGTGACGGTGTTGAGCAGCGGGACCTGCCGGCCTTTCTCACGCATGGCGTCTATGCACGCCACGATTGCCGACTTGGCCTGCAAGAGGTCCTGGCACGTCTCGACCAGCAAGGCGTCAACCCCGCCGTCGAGGAGTCCGCGGGCCTGCTCGGTGTAGCTGTCGAGGATCACGTCCCAGGTCGTCTGGCCCAGCGAGGGCAGCCGCGTGCCGGGGCCCATCGAACCGATGACGAATCGCGGGCGATTGGGCCGATCAAATTCGCGGCAGGCCTCGCACGCGATCTCGGCCGCCCGTTTGTTCAGCGCGTAGGTGCGCTCGGCGATGCCGAACTCGCTCAGGACGATCTTGTTGGCCCCGAAAGTGTTGGTCATCACCGCGTCGCAGCCGACTGACAGAAACGCGCGGTGGATGTCGCGGACGATGTCGGGGCGCGTGGCCGTCACGATGTCCACGCAGTTTTCGTGGCCCTCGTAGTCGGCAATCGGCAGCCGCCGCGATTGGATGCTTGTGCCCATCGCCCCGTCGAGAACGAGGACGCGATCGCGAGCGGCCTGGATGAATCGTGATTCGGTCATTTCGTAGGGCGGGCTTTGCCCGCCAACAGTACCGCGAGTGGTAACGAGTGGTCATCGAGCCGCGGACTTCAGTCTTCAGTCTGCGCGGACGTTCCTCGCCACGCAACCCCGTCTTCGAGCCGCGGACGGAATGCAATCCCCGCGCGCCGGGACAGGCGTCAGCGACCGGTGTGCTCTTGCAGCCCGCCATTTACGCGCGAGACCGACCCTAATCCCGCCACCTTCCTCTTATTGTATCGTCAGTTCGCCGTTCGGTAATTCGCGAGCCGCCCGATGGCATATTGCTGAATCTCATCCGCAGGAGCCAGCGTATACTATAGCGGATAGATCGTCCGCATGGACCACCGGGACAACGAACCGGAGGTCTATTGTGACTACCGGCGAACAATCCCTTTGTGATCCTATTCGATGAGCGGCCCCTCCAAAAAACACATGGTCTATTGCCTCTTCGCCGCATTGGGCTTGGCGGGCGGCTTGGATGCCCTGAGCTGTCGATGGCAGTTTGGATACGTCTTCCCGCGTTCCGGCATCGGTTTGCGTAAGGAGCAGTTCTACTACTTCTACAGGGAAAACTCGGTCGTTCCCTCGATCGGTTTCTACACGGATGACGCGGACAAGGTCAACATCGTGATCGGCAACAGTGGCGGGCGGAGCAGCCATTGGGATCAGGTGGGAGTTCGACCTTGGCTGCTGTCGCTGAGCCTTACGGGCGCTGTTGCGATGTGGCTCACGAATCTCGCCGGCAGGACTCGCGGTCGCACGCGGCGGAAACTCCGCGTTGTGCTGGTGACTTTCACCCTCGCAAGCGGCGTTCTTTGGCTCATCTGCGAGAACGTCCGCTGGGTTTTTCTTCAGGGCAACGTGTATGCCGTGTTGACAGACGGGTGTATCGAGGCCGCCGTCGCGGGAGACTCGAGGCATTTCGATGTCCTGCGTCAAAGTCAGCCGACCAGACTTGGGTTCGCCAATCTCGCAAGAATCCCCCGACTTAAACTCTCAGGACCGGTCCCCAACGGCAAGTTGCCCCTTTGGATTCCGTTCCTGCTCGCATTGTCCACATTGCTGGCGGTGCTCTCGCCCGCACCCCGGACCGATCACGACCGGTGCAGTGAATGCGACTACGATCTAACCGGCAACGTGTCCGGAGTTTGCCCGGAATGCGGGACATCAATCCGATGAACAGCTCCAAGAGACGACGGTTCCTCCAGCAGGCCGGACTCGGCATGTTCGTCGTCCTGGCTCTGCTTTGGACATTCGGGTTGTTCTGGTCAGTCTACTTGGGCGGAATTGGATGGGGCTGCGCGGTCATAGAAGCCGGGAACTTCAGAGTCTACCGGGGTGCCACGAGCGGAGCCGGTTGGCTAATATGCAAGAACGACCCGACACCAGCGATCCGCTGGTGGTGGCCGACCTGCCGGGTTACCAGCCAAGAAAGCATGGAACTTGGGGTGCCGTTATGGATACCCATGCTGTTTGCAGGAATCACGTTTCTGATTGCGTGGCGACGCTCCCGAGCATTACAAGCAGGTCATTGTACAAGATGCGGTTACGACCTCACCGGAAACGTGTCGGGGGTGTGCCCGGAATGCGGGACGAAATGTCCCAACGTCGAAACGTCAAAAAGTCCAAACAACAACGCGACAAGCCGCTGAAACGTCAAGAAGTCGAAAAGTTAAAACGTCAAGAATCGGGGTGCTCGGCGCACGCCTGACGCCGAGATCATCAATCGCCACATCGCCACATCACCAAATCGCCAAATCGTCGCCAAGAGCTACAATCTCCGCCCATGAGTGTTGCGCTGTACGTCACGATTCGTCTCGCCACTCCCGACGACTCCCCGGCCATCGCCGCCATATACGCCCCCATCGTCCGCGACACGCACCTCTCGGCTGAGTTCGACGTTCCCAGCGCCGGCGAAATGCGACGGCGGATCGCCGAGACGCTTGAGTCCCATGCCTGGCTAGTGGCCGAGCTCGGCGGCGAAATCTTCGGCTACGCTTACGCCACCAGGTTCCGCTCGCGTCCGGCCTACCAGTGGTCGGCCGAGGTCAGCGTCTACATCCGCCCGGACCACCACCGTCGCGGCCTCGGGCGGGCGCTCTACAACTCGCTGTTCGCCTGCCTGCGCCTGCAAGGCTTCCAGCAAGCGATTGCCGTAATCGCCCTGCCCAACCCGCCCAGCGTCGCTCTGCACGAGTCGCTCGGTTTCCTCCCCGTCGGCATCTTCCCTTTGGTGTGTTTCAAACGCCTGCCTGAAAGTCTCCCTCTCCCTTGCAGGGAGAGGGTCGGGGTGAGGGTCGTCGAGACCGGAGCCGGCCAAGGCATCTGGTACGACATCGGCTGGTGGCGGCTGCCGCTCCTACCACAGGACAAGAAGTGCATCAAAACGCACCCTGCCCTTCACACTCTTCGCACCCCTCAACCCTTCAACCCTTCGCACGCTGCCACCACCGATCCGCCGCCGACGCTCCGCACGCCGGGCGAATTGATCGGAACCTTCGAGTGGGACACCGCCGTCGCAAGCGGAATTGCGAAATGCGGAATGCGGAATGGCGAATGAAGCCTTCGTATGGCGCGCTCCGCCCGCCAATCAGTACCGCGGTTCCGGCGCGCCGGGAGAGCAGTCACCGTCCCGACCCGCGCACGGAATGCAATCCCGGCGCGCCGGGAGTCCGCGCGACCCCATCCCGACATATCCCTCGGGAGCTTCACGCCGCAATGACCTCATCGCTGACGAAGTGCAGGCGAATCATCTTGGGCCGGCCGGCGGCGTCCGGAAAATGACATCGCACCGCGTCGCGAACCATCTCGCGAAGCGACGGCATGTCCTCGGCTTGGGTAAAGATCGGCTCTCCCAAAGCCCGGACGGTATAGCCGCCATCGGGGTCCTCCTCCACCACGAAAACGATCTCGGTCATATGTCGCACTCCGCTACATCGAACAGCCGCCAAGAGGCCCCATGAAGCCTTGGATTTTTATTGTATCGGAGAATTAACCGCCAAGGAACTTGCCATCGGCGGTCTCTTTCGTCCGCCCGACTCCTAACTCTCCTGCAGCGCGTCGGGCTTTGGCGGGGCGAGAGGATCGAGCTTGTCGGGGTTGATATCCAGCGACTTGATCGCGGCGGGCAGCTTCTCTCGGTCGAATTTGCCGATGCGGGCGAGTTCGGTCAGTGCCGCGAGTGTCACGTACCTGGCATCGACCTCGAAATAATCGCGCAGCTCGGCGCGGGCCTCGCTGCGCCCGAAGCCGTCCGTGCCCAGCGAGAAGAAACC
>Ga0209777_10003091_pt1 | contig 21077 bp, 27 predicted proteins | sample FrelakmetHBP12HB_FD_187147 | JGI IMG/M metagenome (GOLD analysis project Ga0209777, IMG submission 187147) | Freshwater lake sediment microbial communities from the University of Notre Dame, USA, for methane emissions studies -HBP12 HB (SPAdes)... | ecosystem: Environmental > Aquatic >...
GCTATCAGCAGGCCTATCGTAAGAAGCGCGCCCGGCGCCAGTATCATAAATAGCGGGGGCTCGAACTCCCTGTTCAAATAAAAACCGAAGAGCGTTCCGTTGCCGAGCGACTCTCTTATCGTCGAGATCATAATGAGCGCCCACGTGAAACCTGCGCCCATCCCTAAAGCGTCCAATATCGATTTCAACGGCGGCTCTTTGGAGGAGAATGTCTCGGCCCGCCCCAGGACTATACAGTTAACCACTATCAACGGGACGAACATGCCCAGAGATCTCGACAAGAGCGGCGCGTATGCTTTCATGAAGAGGTCCGCTATCGTAACAAAGGTCGCGATTATCACGATGAAGCACGGTATGCGCACCTTCTCGGGGACGATATTCCTTACCATTGAAACGAATATGTTCGACCCGACAAGGACGAAGGTCGCGGCAATGCCCATGCCTATGCCGTTATTGACGCTGGTCGAGACGGCAAGCGTCGGACAGAGGCCCAGGACTATCCTGAAGGTGGGATTCTCTCTCCACAGCCCTTTTATGAATTCGCCGGTCAATTTAGCCTTTGCCATATATTATTTCTTCAATTTGTTCAGGAGGCTGTCGACAGTTTCACGTATGGCGTCCGTGACGGCCTTGCTCGATACGGTCGCCCCGGTTATCGCGTCTATATTCTTTTTGACCTCTATGGAGCCGGCGTTTTTACCCCTGAACTGCTTGAGGAACCAGGGCTCGCTCTCGCCGGGCTTTATTTCATTTATTTTGGCGCCGAGGCCGGGAGTCTCATTATGCTCCAGTATGGCGACGCCCTGGATGGTGCCGTTCAAGCTCACGCCAGCCATCATCCTTATATATCCGTTATACCCGTTCCCCACCACTCTCACGCAATAGCCGACAAGCATCTTATCTTTGAAAGCTTCGAAATATTCTATTCCGTCCAAACTTTTTTCACTGAAGGAGTCCGCCGAAGGCATTATCGACTTTAAGGCGCTCTCTTCTTCCATCTTAAGCTGCTCGGCGATCTTAGGCTTTGTAACCTCATGAGTTACCGCCAATACAAGCGTAGCCGCCAGGCATATCACTCCCAATATCAACCCGAATTTTATCAATTGTTTCATATTCTCCTCCATCCAAACCATTTCGGATATGTGAATTTATCTATTATCGGAACGAACGCGTTCATTATAAGTATCGCGTATGAAACGCCCTCCGGATATCCGGAGAACCTTCTGATAATGAAAGTGAGCGCGCCGCAGCTTATGCCGAAGAGCACCTTGCCTTTATCGCTCAAAGGGCTCGTCACATAATCTGTCGCCATGAAGAAGGCGCCTAGCACAAGCCCTCCGGCAAGCACGAAAAGAAGAGCGTCGCCGGTGAATAGGCCGCCAGAACCGTTAAAGGCCCAGCTTAAGAAAGCGATTACAGCTATATAGGTCAAGGGTATATGCCAGCTTATATATCTCTTCCAAAAGAGGTATAGCGCGCCTACGAGGAGCGCCGCGATGCAGACCTCTCCTATGCAGCCGGGCCGGTTACCTAAAAACAGGTCCATATACGTTATATTTTCTAAAAGGTTCAATTGGTTATGCTTTATCAGCGCCAACGGCGTCGCGGTCGTAACGGCATCGACCTGCCAGCGCGGGCTCTGCCACGTGGTCATATAGGCAGGCCAGGATACCATAAGGAACGCTCTGCCCGCCAGCGCGGGATTGAATATATTGTGCCCCAGCCCTCCGAAGACTTGCTTACCTATCGTTATCGCGAAGAACGAACCGGCAACCGGGATCCATAAAGGAGCGCCTGGCGGAACGTTATATGCCAATAATAATCCCGTAATAATAGCGCTGCCGTCAAAGACGGCTATCTCTTTCTTCCTTACGGCAAGGATCGACCACTCGGTAATTACGGCAGAAAGCACGGACGCGATTATCACATAAAGCGAGTGGATACCGAATATGAATACGCCCGCCGCGCCGGCGGGTATCAGCGCCAGATTGACCGCCCACATGATGCGCTTTGTCGATACTTTGGCATGTATATGCGGCCCCACGGAAACTATCAGTGGATTCTTCACCCCGTTACACCTCCACCCAAATATTATTGCCCTTCACACCTAAAAAATTAACTTTAAGAGGTGTAACGGGGTTCATATTCTCGCCTTGCCGTACTTCATGTAGTCTAAAAGCGGGATCTTGGCCGGGCATTCGTAGGCGCACGCCCCGCATTCGAAACAACCGGATATACCAAGCTCTTTCGCTTCGCTGAATAGCTCTCTCTTCACCCTGTACATCAATGTCGTCGGGGACAATAGCATGGGGCATACTTCGATACATTTGCCGCAGCGGATGCATATCGACTCTCTTGGCTGGATAGCTTCCTCTTCGGACAAAAATAGCACGCCGGTCGTCCCCTTCGTTATAGGAATATCCATAGCATACTGGGCGATCCCCATCATCGGGCCGCCCATGACTATCTTCTTGGGCTCTACTTTAAACCCGCCTATAAAATCCACGAGATCCTTTAATATCGTTCCTATCCTGACGCGGATGTTCACTGGATCTCTCAGGCAGGAGCCGGTCAGCGTTATCGCCCTCTCGGCCAACGGCTTGCCTGAATATACGGCTTCGTATATCGCGTACGCGGTCTGGACATTCTGGACTACACAGCCCACATCCATCGGAAGGCCGCCGGCCGGAACGGTCCTATTCAATATCGACTTTATTATCTGCTTCTCCGCGCCCTGCGGATATTTAGTGCGCAGAACCGCCAATTTAATATTCTTGGGCAGCGTCTTCTCTAACGCATATATTGCCGACTGTTTATTATCTTCTATAGCAATGTAAGAATCTTTCGCGTTAAGTACCTTAGATATTATACCGAGCCCCTTCAATATCTCTTTGGGTTTTTCTATCATCAGGCGCTGGTCGCATGTAAGATACGGCTCGCATTCGGCGCCGTTCAATATGACGGTATCTATCGGCTTATTCTCCGGGGTGGATAGCTTCACATGGGTAGGAAATGCCGCTCCGCCCAGGCCGACTATGCCTGAGTCCCTTATTATAGAGAGCAGCTCTTCGGCTGAGAGAGTGTCAGGATCGCGGCGCGCCTTTATCTTGAAGTCCTGGTCTTCATTGCCCTGGGATTCTATAAATATGGAAAGGGATCTATTCGATGTGAAGGTGGGCGAGTTACCGATCTTTGTGACCTTGCCGCTTATAGGCGCGTGGATGGGGCTCGAGACGAACCCGGTAGCCTTCGCGATCAAGGAGAACGCCTTCACCGTATCGCCCGCTTTCACGATAGGCTCGGCAGGCGAGCCGGTATGCTGAGAGAGCGGCAATACCACTCTTTTTGGGACAAAGGCCCTCTTTATCGCTCCATCAGATGTGAGATTCTTGCGCGGGGAAGGATGTACTCCGCCGTAGAATGTATAAGGCATGCTTATATACTACAACTCATTCTATATTTTTTCAACTAAAGATACGTCCTTCGCAACAATTATATTGACAAGGATATCGATATGATGTATTTTAAAAGCGAATGGGAGAAGTATCTTATGCATAGCCCAAAGATGAACTGCTGTGAAACGTGCCAGGTATATTGGACCTGCGAGGCCAAGTGGTACCGCGGAGAGAAGGGGGAAGAGAACGTCTGCTGCCCCATCTGCAACTATTTCAGGGTCTGCACAGCGGAGAAATCGAAGCAGGAGAAGGATCCTAGACCCAAGTAGCCTCTCATCTTTCAACCCTTGCCATTCTTTTTTAAAGCTATCCCAATAAATCCGCAGAGTACGAAGATAAAGCCTACCGCTATCAGTATCCAGAATCTTTCTATGTACTTGGCCGCATAGGCGGCAACGAACATGAATACGAGGAACGCCAGGTGTATTATCGCTTCGAGCGAGCTGAAGGTCCGCCCTCTTGCCTCCTCCGGCATAGTTTCGTGGGTCATGGTATTCACAGAGACCATTATCGGGCTTGCTGCCATGCCGATAAGCCATGCGGAGAACCCGCTCACAACTACGTTCGGATATTTCTTTACAAATAGGGTGAAGAATATCACAGCTATCCCTGTGGCCACAAAGCTTAAGAGTATCATGCGCGGCTTCTCCATCTTCTGGCCAAGCCTGCCATATAAGAGAGTCCCCAGTAAAAGGCCACCTACTAAGAACATGCCGATGAGTCCGAGATCCAGCGTTGCCGTCCCGAAAGACTCCTGTATGAAGACTATCACGACGCACGATATGGCGCCGAGCCCCGCCATCAGAAGGAAGAACACATAGACTATGAAGTGCATCTGGCTGTATTTTTTTAGATACCTTACCCCATCTTTTATATCGGCAAATATGGATTTACGTATGGAATTGGAGAGAGCCTCCTTCGTGACCTTCAGGTCGGAGCGCACCTCTTTCGCGAACGACTTCTGCACCATCATAGCTATGAGAGAGGCCGATACGAAGAAGGTCGCCGCGTCTATATAGAACCCGCCTATAGCTCCGATACATTTTATATTGACGAGCATTCCGGCCACGACGAGCCCCATTACATTGCCGAGCATATGCGTAGTATCCGCCAGTGTATTGGCGACCAAGAGCTTATCCTTTGAGACTATATCGGGTATTATGGCCATTCTCGAGGGAATAAAGAAGCGCGAGAGCGAAAATGCCAGGAATACCGCGAGGTAAACGAGAAGTATCTGATGCAGCATGATGAAAAAAGGGATGGCAAGTACCAGAGCCCCCCGCAGAAGGTCCGATATCACCATGACGTTCCTTTTATTGAGCCTGTCGACCCACGCGCCCGCTATAGGGCCTATCAGGAATACGGGTATGATAGTGAACGAGATGAGCTTTGCCAGAGCTATCGCGGATCCGGGAGTCCTCTGGTAGACCAGCGCGACAAGCGCCATCTGCGTAAGCCTGTCTCCGAAGTTGGATATGATCTGCGCTACCCATAGGCATAAAAAATTACGGTCCTTCAATACGTCCCTGAATCGTGTCATGGGATTATTGTACCATATTATTTAAGTATTTTCGTCTTTTAGGTTCCGGAAATCTTTCGATCGCGTATCTGAGCATCGTCCTGGGCATCGATCTATGATGTATTTTAAGAAAATTCTCTTCTGTTTTCAGGCTTCGCTTGCCTACTTCTCTCAGCATCCATCCTACTGCTTTGTGTATCAGGTCATGCCGGTCACAGAGTAAAAGCTCAGAGATCTTTATCGTCTCTTCAAATTGATTATTCTCGATAAAATTAAATGTGGCGAGGATGGCGATCCTTCTATCCCAGAGAAGAGCGGACCGCGCGAGCTTATACAACACGCTCTTATCTTTATCGCGCAGGTAATCTCCCACGATATGTTTGGCGGTGACATCCACAAGGTCCCAATTATTTATGTATCTGGTATTCTCTAGATATATCCGGTAGATCTTTTCTCTGTCTTTTTCACTTGAGGAGCGGTATTTGAGAATAAGAATGAGGAGAGCAAGCAACCTCTCCTCATGAATAGAAGACCTTAATAATTCGACCGCTGACCTTAGCTCTATATCCTTGAACTGCCCCGCCAGCTTTCTCAATACCGGGACTGTGACCCCTAAGAAGATATCGCCTTCGGCGTACTCCCCGGGCCCCGTCTTAAAAAAACTCCGGAGCACCTTCGCCTTCTTCTTGTCCTGATGCCGCCTTAATGCTTGTTTGATGCTATTCAATGATATGCTTTAAAGAAGTGGTCCAACATTCCTGCAAAGCTCTACCTCAGTTCTTCGTTCTGAAGGGCGAAGCAAAATGGAGCCGACGGACAGGATCGAACTGTCGACCTACGGTTTACGAAACCGTTGCTCTACCAGCTGAGCTACGTCGGCGTGTATCTATTTTAATAATTCTTCACGAGCCCAAATATAATATCGCTCTAACTGTTTCATCATTTCCATGGCATCGTTTTTTGTAAACACGGTATTATCATATTCTATAAGTGATTTCTTAGACAGCATACGTCTAAAAGATGCCAGTTTGGCATCAATATCTTTCAGATCTAGCTTCTGTTTCATAATATCAACCACTACCATATGATCCGAATCTATTGAGCGGATGCCGCCATATTTTACCAGGAGGGCATCGGAAATAGAGATAGCGCAATGAACGGCATTTAGACCTACCGCATTCCAATATTCGGATTGTTCGGCATAAAGCATTGCTTTATAGAATTCTTCGGCCTTGCGCAGATAATTTGAATATGACAATTTGTCAACTTCAACTATCTTATGTTTTTTCGCCATCATATGATCAATCTTTCAAGCGGTTTTCCGCATATAAGGATATAAGAGCTTAAAACCTCTGCCATAAGAGGGTCCTTGTCTTTGCAACGCTTTTTGAACATATTCTCTGTTATGATATATGGCGAAATTATCGTCTGAAATTTCCGCGCCATATCCTTTGCGATATTATCCAATTTATCTTCAACTATCCTTTTGGCCTTCAGTGATTTTATTATAACGAGGAGATCTATGTCGCTTTTAGAAATGTCTTCTTTTCTGGCGACGCTTCCAAATATCGCCATAGATACGATCTCCGCGCCGGTACGCAGTAAAGATTTTTTTATTTCAGATAATATGCCGCTGAATGCTTTTTCTTCTTTTTCAAAAAAAGGTTTCAAAATTGTCTTTACCGTATAACTATCTTTGTTGATTTCGTAAAGGTATGACCTGCCCGCGCTTTTTGCTACAACGATGCCGTCCCTAACCAGCTCTTTGAGGAATTTGTTGGCGGTGGTGGGGCTTATATTAAGTTCTCTCGCCAATGATCTTCCCGTCCATCCGATATCCTGTTTACATAATATACGTACAGACCTGGCCTTGATCCTGTGATCGAGTATCTTATCTAAAACTGACTGAAGCGGCATCCGTCCTCCAGATATGTCCATATATATGGACATATATCCACTTTATTGAACATAGGATACAAGATATGCATAAACAAGTCAAGTATAATATGCGATCGATGCTCAATAAAACCGTCTTTATTTATACCCTTGGATGGTGCATGGAATTATAGCAGATTTTGGGAGGAGTGTTAAGGATAAAGTTAGCCTTGCAGGGTGGCCCTTTTTAGGATGGCACCGATAACCCCCGAAATCTCAAGTCTACTTTGCTCTTTTGCTATCCGACATTATTTCTTCATATCCAAACTTTTGCGTCCTATATTTATGTGACAAGACTAGCAAATAAATACTTACTATCAAACCTATGACAGCCAATATTAAAACCCATCTTCGTATCTTCTTCATTCTTGCACCCCAGCTATTTCTTTTCAGCTATCAGATCGATCGTTTCTTTTAATGAATCACACATGTCAGAATCTGTTTTGCATTTTGGAATAAATGCTCTTACACCCATTTTATCTGCCCATATCATAGCATCTTTACTAGGATGTGCAGTTAGCATGATCACAGGGACTTTCTCATCGATATCCCGTATCTTCTTTAAAGTAGTGATACCGTCCATATCAGGTAAAACATAATCTAATATTATTATATCCGGTTTTTTTTCTATCAAGGCGCTGATGGCCTTTTCTCCGCTTACAGCAGTGATCAGATCATGCCCCCATCCGCTGATCCTCATGCCTACAAGTTCAAGCAGACCCGGCTCATCATCAACCAGGAGGATCTTGAGCCTGTCCCGATTCTCCTTCTTAATTGTATTTTTGTCCTCTCTTTTATTCTCCTCTTCTATTTTTTCTATAGGTTTGCCGCAACAGACAAGTTCTCCGCGACCCATCTTTGTCATCACTACCTCATTCCCGCAGACATTACAGCGATATTTTTCTACTATTTTTTTAAATCCCATTTTACACCCCCGTTGTTGCCTTAATGCCCATATCGCCAAAACAAAAAACAACCCTTTTGAGATTTATAAGGGACGGCCCATTTGGTGCCGGCCCATTATCTTATGGGGTGGCACCGATAAATAAAAGTTATCTTTTCAAAATAATCTTTTCTGAGATGGCTTTATCTTGGTATGTTCTTCTATCTTTTTAATCAACTCGTCGGCCCTGGTAACGCTATCCTGAACTTCCTTATGAGATTCGGAAAATAACGCGTCATACTGCAAGGGGTGCCGTTTTTTACGCATCCTTTTAAATCCTCTGGCCAGATCACCGCATTCCGCGCCGAGAATTCTATCCACGCATTCTGTTATGGTAGCATGGGTGAATTTTTCGGTAGGCCGATAACCATAAAATCTTATAAGCGCATTACCGGCATGCATCAAAGCATCGTATGCCGATTTATATGCCGTTAAAGGAAACTTCTGCAAATTGAATTTCGCCGCGGATAGTTCATTTTCCGCAAATTCCAAGAATTCCGTTATCTTCTCCCTGGCGGTATTCTCTTTTACTATCTGGCTCTTTTTAAGCAGATCATCAAATTGCATTGAGATCTCCTTTTAGCATTATTTTCGGTCTTTTAAGAATGTTTGCAATAAAATTATCCTTCCTCTTTCTCTTTTCTTTAAACTCCGCCGTAGGATAGATATTATAATTTATCTCTCTTCCCAGCGCTTGCTCGGCAGATTCTATTCTTTCGAGCAACTCATTTTCATTCGGGTTCCCGACTATCAAAAGATCCACATCGCTTGAAGCATTTTCTTTATTAGCCGCATAAGAACCATAGATAAACGACAGCTGAACGCCTTTCGTCTTTCCTATAATTTCTTTCAGTCGGCCTTCCACTCCCACAGTTTTGAATAAAATGGATTTCAGCTCGTTATATAGGGAGTATTGTTTATTCAGATAAAAATGTTTTTGATTTCCTTTTGTCTCGGCAATAAAGACTCCCTCGTTCTCCAGATTGCAAAGCTCTTTTGAGAGATTTCCCGGATCCTCCGAGAGAATCGAGGCCAATTGCCTTACATATAGCCGATCGGCAGGATTAGTAAAATAATAGCATAGGATCTTCTGGCGTAATCTTGATTTAGTCAATTGAAGGAAGCTAACCATTGTATACCCCTTCTCCTTTTTACAACGATTGTAGTATAAAATTACAACAATTTCAAGTTATTTTTTATAAATTTTATTAACAGGTTAAAGGCTGAAACTTCAGGGATGGTCCATTTGGTGCATTACTTAAATGGGGTCGGCTGATAACTGCCTTGAGGCTGTGTATTCGTTATCGGCTGATTGCTGCCTCCGGATGACGTATTCGCAGTTGACTGTGTTGAGGTTGCAGCAGGTTGCATCGTTGTTTGCGCTGTTGAATTTCCTGTATTTCCTGAGGAGCTTGTGGAGTTCGATTGCTCTCGCCACGCATACCATCCGTCGTTTTGCCTCCACCAGTACCATCCTTTTTCGTCTGAGGCGTTTGCCCGCAAAGGAATAGATAACAATATAAAGAATAAAGCTATTTTTCGTAACATCATTTCTCCCTGTATTTGTATATATTCCAAAAACCCCCTGCAATCAGTATATCACAGCAGGCTGATAAGGCAAGTTATGCTAGCTCTGAGTTTTAAAGGGTCAAGTCCCGGAGGGACAGGCTTGTATTAAGATGCGTCTCTTCTGGACTTGACCTTACGTAATAGCAGATTTTGGGAGGAGTATTAAGAATAAAGTTATTCTTGCGGGGTGTCCCTTTTCAGGATGGCTCCATATTCAGGGTTATTTTTGCATGAGCAAAAGGTTTATCTTGATAGCCTTATTATTCGAATCTATCTTCAACCCTTTTATCCACGCATCTTCAGCCTTATCGCGTTTGTTGAGATAGTAGTAACACGCACCGAGCCTGTTGTAGGTTTCGGGTGAGGTTTCGATTCCCTGTGGGTACCTAATGGCTTCTTCGAGATTCTTCGCCGCCTCCTCCCAGTTCTGAAATAGATCCATATACAGGATCCCGAGAGTATAGCTTATAACGGGACTCGGAGAAGGACAATATGTGCGGTATGATTGCAGCGCTTTGATGGCCGCGTCCCTATCATGCTTACCGACCATATAGCAATCGGCTAAATTCAGATATATATCAGGGTAGCATTTTGCAAGCTCCCTCGCCCTGTTCAGATAGTCTATGGCCTTATCGTATTCTCTCTTCATCTTATAATGAAAGCCCAGGCTGTTAAAGGCGCGGTAATTCCCTGGGTTTAACTCCGCAGATTTCTTATAATATTCTATAGCCTTATCAATATCGCCATTTCCCACATAATAGAACGCGGCGTAATAATATAGCTCGTAACTGGAAGGATCTTCCGGCTTTAATAACCCCTCTTTGAAATACCGGCCCGCCTCTTCGACCTTTTTGTCGCTCAACAAGTAGTTTCCTATCAATGCATAAGTATCGGCCATATTAACTCTGTAAGGATAACTGTCATAAAAAAATCTGGCATTAGTAAATACAGCCAATATCACTGCGAGACCCACTAACATGGATGTTGCATGGTAATTTCCTAACGCTATCTTCCCGCTTAGAAGAGAGATGTAGTATGCGCATAAAATTATCAATAAAGGTATGATCGGCATACGGTATCTGCCCGCTATAAAGAAAATTATTATTGAAAAGGCATAGCAGAATATTATAGTCAGGATTAGTTTTGCCTCGGAAGACCTGCATAAAGTACGATTAAAAAAAGATATGCCCACAATGCTTAGAGCCAGCGGCATCACAAAATTTAACTTAGCAAACGGCAACCTTGTAACGAATGAATATTGAGCGAAAAATGCGTTGTCGAAATTCCTAGGGAATTCAAATGAATTAAAGAATAGAACCGACTTCTTGATCTCAAGCCACACCCACTTGAACGGGTGAGATATTATAAACCGGGATGCATTCCTGTACCAAAACTGCGATTGGTCTCCAAAGTTGGTTATCTTTACCTCCCCGTAGGGATACATCAGTAACCCCTCCCATTCAATCCCCGGCCGGATAGATACAGTCCTATTAATATCCGGATTATTTCCGATATAGAAATTTATCCCGCCGTGATGGGAAATGAGCACATTCTCCCGCGCAAATATGAGGTTACGCGCAAATACCAAACATAAGGGAATAAGAGAGGCTATCAAGAATAACGCCACATATCTCAATCTTATCCGAAAAGACGCTTTCTTAAAATATCCGTGTATCCAAAAAAGAACAAAAGGCACACATAGCAGAAAATTCGGCAACGTAATGATGAGAATGCCCAGGATCAAGCCTGATGCGGCCAAAAAAATATAGCGCAATTTTTCTATCCGTTGCTTGACTGAAAACAACAGCAAGATGGCTAATAAAGATAGGAATATCATGAAGATGGGGGGCAGTATTTCAACCGTAAACTGGATAATAGGTATGTAGACCGCGTATAATACTATGCTGATAAGAGCGACGCGTTTATCGAAGGCCTTTTTCGCTATAAAATATACTAACAATAGATTCACTATATCTAGAAATATTTGGAATAGCTTGATTCTATCCAGCGACCTTCCGAATATTTTGAAAATGATAGCAACAAAATAGGAATAAGCAGGGGGATGAAAATAGGAACCGCTTGGCCCCAGCCAACCCTTATTAATGTAAAAGTCCGCATCATCCACATACTCTTTAGCGTCCACAACAGGAGTACTGAACAAAGGGTTATGGGCTTTCATCTCCTGGAAATTCGCTACCCTCAGGAAGAGAGCGAGAGCTGCTATGAATATGATTATAAAGATCGTCTTCTTATTGCCGTCCATACGGATATCATACTCCCATCAATGACTTGAGACAACTTCAAATTTTGTGCCCAAAATGTGCCTGCAAACGGATAAAAATATGGTGAAATAATAGGAGATGATACAAATGGATGTTATGGGGTCAGGTCCCGTAGGAACTATTCTACATCTCTTATTTTTGTGATTCCAATATTTTGATTATTTTATCCAGCTTTCTGCTTATATGGCCTGAATGATACCATATCCACGGAAGCGCAAGAAAAGAACCGACAGCGAAGATCGCTGCTGCAATATACAGAACGCCGATAAGTGTTAAGCCTGTCATAGCTTAATTTTCCTCCTCTAATTCAAACCTACATCCGCAAATATTACATTCGTATAGAGACATCTCGTGATGAGGCTCTATGAACTGTGTATCGGTGCTTCCGCATTCAGGACATGCAACTGGCGGGTGCCAATCGGTCATATATATTTTGAGTTTTATTTTCGGGTATTCTGTTGATCATAGATCGCCTGATACTGCAGCTGCGTAAGGCCGACTAAGGGGGTCCAGGATCCGCCCCCGGGAGAGGAACTCCTGGACCACACATACTTGACCTGTTTTGTTAAAGGATTCACCAGTATTGTAGCTCCATACATATTCAGCGTATCCCTTCTATATAATACCTTCTCGAAAATATTGATCGCATAGGAGGGGGTGGTGATTAGCGAAAATAGAAGCAGAAGAATTATGATCTTTCTCATCCCGGCGTATATCCCTGATTATGGACGGGTCAGTCCTTATTAACGGTCCTCACCAAAGGAATACCATTGTCTCCGCTCGGGATATATACAGTCGTATGATTTTGGCTTGCCGCCATCTTCATCTGAGCCTGTATGGCTTCGTGCTGTAAGTAGGCCTGGGTCAGCGTTTTGTTTATTATTGATTGTGCTTCTGCAATACCCTTAGCCTCGATAACCTTACGTTCTGCCTCCTGGCTCTCTTTCGTCAGAACGAACTTCATCTGCTCCGATTCTTGCTCGGCTTTCAGTTTCTGTTCAATAGCAATAGATACGGTTTGCGGCAGGATCACGGCCCGAAGCAGTACTTTCTCTAAAACTACCCCGCGCTCTGAAAGCATTTTCTCAAGATCGGCTTGTATCTTAGCGGTTATTTCATCACGGCTGGAAGTATAAAGAGCCTTCGCCTCATAAAATACGGTGGCCTCTCTTGTGGCCGAACGGAATTGAGGCTTTACGACGACTTCGTCATAATCCGCGCCGACGGTTTTATAAATAGTGGTTGCTCTATCAGGGCTCAACCGGTATAGAATGGATACTTCAACATTGAGGGTCAATCCTTCCTTGGAAGGGACCTGCATTGATTCTTTCTCTTCCTGGGTTTGTATATCCATTATGACAAGTTTTGCGAATGGATTTACCAGATTAATGCCCGCCTTGCGTTCCTGCATATCGACATTACCAAAAACATCAACCACCCCGACGTGTCCTGCAGGAACTACACGGAGAAAACTCGCAAACATCAGGATGCCTGCTAAAATTATCCCGCCCATCCCAAAACTACGAAATGTCACAAAATAATCATGGCCCTCTACCCTGTGCTTAAATTTACCGCTCGAAGCCATACAGGCTATTCCCGCCGCAAGCAATATCAAAGCTAAAATGAACATCTTGCCCCTCCTTTAACGGGACGTTGAGGTATCTACGTCCTCGATCTTGATATTCTCACCAAAGAATTTGCCTTCGAAGTTCTCCGTCTCTATCTTTTTGCGCCTTTCGGACGCGATGAGTATGCGCTTGGCCAGAATATCATTCGGGTTACGCTCGAGCGCTTTTTTGCTGTCGGCTGTCATAGTATCGAGCTCATCGATCGTCCTCTTTTTAAAGCCGGGATCGGCGTCTCTCCACTCTTTCGCCTCTCTTACCTCCTCGGGTTTTATCCTTATATTAGCGGCGGCGTTCAACGGCGCTTTTCCGCCGCGTTTCAGTTCATTCAGGTCATATATGCGAGGAGGAGCCGGTTTAGTATCAACGGTCTTTGGTCTTACAAGCCTAACCGATACGACTGGCACGGAAGGCGGCGGAGCCTTCCTATTATAATCAGCAAGCCTTAAAGCGAAAGCCGCCGCCATAAGCAATATAACTAAAAGACCGGTACTGACATAAACGAGATTATCTTTTTTCATGCGGACTATTTAATTGTTGGTCATATCCCATTGAGTTTTGTATTTGCTAGTGTCCAGCTTGAAGTTATAAGTTATGGTCCTGTATCCTGGCGGCAACCCTAAAGGAGCATTCCATGTGCCTAAAAGATTGTACATCGTCCTGTCGTATTTTTTATTGGCGTAGACGGTATCTATCGTAACGCCGTCCTCAGCATATATAGCGTTATGGCTTGTTCCGCCCATGAGGGCCGTGAATTCGCCCGCAGTATAGACTATGAAATTGCCGTTCAGCTGGCTGTTGCCGGTATCCTTCCCGCATATAGTTACATCGCCGAGAGCGATTACCGTCAGCGTATCGCCGTTATCGTTCTTCGGCTGAAATATATCGACATTTCCCGTGCAGACTATCGTGTGGTTAAAATTGCCGCCCTTCCACTTGGTATCTGTTTTATCGATATACAGGTCACCATCAACGAATATTATTTCGGTGCCCTGCGGCACGGCGTGTTTATCCAATTCCGAAGAATCCTCTACGTCCAGGAGCTTGGTCTGTTTGCCGTGCGCGTCTATATGATCTTTAAAGCTATCCGGAGTCGTGACAGGTGAAAAATAACCGACCTCGCCGGGCGCGATACCGAGGGTCGTGTTCGTCGGATTGTTCGCGGGCTGATCCAGGTATTGCGTATAGTAGTATGTGAAAGCGTCTTTATTGTCTATGACAGAATCGTTGTTCACATCGTTCGTATGAAAGGCGTCCAGCATGGTGGTATTGTTGCCGGCTTGCTCCATGGCCATGGTTAGATTAACATATCCTAAGTGAACAGTGGCATTATTGACCGTAGCTAGATCTGAAAAAACTACACCTGTATTCTTCGTGTCGAACTCATCATAGCGCCAGAAATAGAGCGGAGATATGCCTGCCGTGCCATTTTCAGAGCCGCCGTTTATCGTAACAAGGCTGGACGTCCCGTTTATCGTTACATTGCTTCCCGATCCTGCCTCCAGAGGCCCTTCAACATATATGGTGCTCGATTTCGGATTCTTTTTATCGCTGGTATCCTGATGGCCGGTCAATGTTATATTGCCATCGGACGATACAGGCGGCGGGCCCACAGAAGAGGCGGTATAGCCGCACTTTACAGTGACCCGGGAGGTCGTGCCGTCCGAAACCCCCGTTGAAACTATCCCCAGAACGCCTTCGTATTTTTTGCTGCTGGCATTATAGCTAAGGCTGATAGAATTGGCGGCCGCGCTATAATTGGCGAACGCGCTTGTGTTTACAGCGATCGCGCCGGACACGGTCTGATTATCCCACTCTATGGTCTTGTTCCATTCGGATCCAAGATGGGTATAAATCCTCTCGGCCCCGGCTACCGCTCCATAATACGCGTTCATATAATCGGTGTCTCTTTTGGCCTGCCACATCTCATTCGTGCCGAGATTTATCAGGATGGTTCCCGAAAGGATGATTATGGCCATTGAAGCGAGAACTAACAATAATATGAAACCTTTCTTATTTTTCATCATATATTCCTCAGGTATACGGTTTGGTTCAGGTCCGCTTTCACATGATAAGGGGCCTGATTACCTACATTTACATCTTTTTCTACGGTCGCTGTTACCGTCACTATATTAGGGGACGTCATATTGAAAGAAAGGCCTGTCAACCCGGTAGTGCCGCTTATGGGGTATGAAACGTTATTATGATAGAGTTTCATAGGGTCCTCCGTCTTCAGCATGAAGAAAGACTGGCCGCTCAGGCCTTTAAGATCATAGGTTATCTTCTCTACGCTGGAACTGGAAGTATTGGTAGGCAGGGCTGTGGCCCATGCGATGCCGTTACGCCTGGAATAAGATACGCCTGAAATCGAATCGGTGCCGGCGCCGATATCCGTCAAGCCGTAGACTATCGTCTTGACGGTGATCCTGGCTATTCTCTGCGCTTCTATCCTCGGCATGAATTGCTTGCTCCAGGCGGAGCCCATCACATATACCGACCACGCGCCGAGAGCTATAAGAGACGAGATGGTCACGGCTATCATGACCTCGAGCAGAGTAAAGCCTTTATCGCGTCTATGCATATCAATGCTGAAATACATATGAAGCGGCCCTCACGGAATATGTATTGCTCTGCCTCGCGGTAGGAGTCTGCTCACTCCATGAAACATTGAACCCGACCTTCTTGTACCTTCCGTCAAACATAAAAGCGTCCCCTGAAGGCGTCTGTATATTGTCAGGGTACCATGGAGAGCATGTCACATTGTAAACAACGCCATCTATCGTTTCGTGTACGAAACCGCCTGTGGACATATTCACGGTGGCATAGTATGATTCGCCCGGGCTGCCACCGCCGGTATATCCGGCCTGCATTTCGCGGTCCATATAACTATTGAGTATTGAATTCGCTATCGCGACATGTTTGCCGCGGTTTACCGCCGAGAGCGATAGGTAATACGCGCCCATAACGCTCGTGATGAGAATGCTTAAGAGGAGTATGCTGATCAGGCTCTCTATCAGAGTAACGCCTTTGTTATCGATCATCCGGGTCAGCATCTTTATCGGGCCTGCTATTACTGCTGCGCTTCCTGCCAGGAGGTGACCTTATTAACCACAAAGCCCGGCATCACGTTTGCCAGGGCTTTATCGTAATGGAGCCCCGCCTGGCCCTTGTCAACATTATGGCCGCAAACGATGCTACCATAAAAATCGGATTGGCCGGTATACGTGACGGTCGCGTTAGGGGCATATATGGCTCCATAAAACGGCGCCTGGCCCGATACTTTTATATCGGAGCCTGTCGAGTATAATAAAAGGTCTTTCGGCATTGTTCCGGTATTCACGATACCCTGGCCGGAAATATTTATGTTCCCAACCACATAGACTGTTGAGGGCCCCAGAATTTTTATCTTTGCTGTCCCGGATATGCTGATCGAAGCAAAATAGTATGTGCCGCCGGGAAGATTTATTTCATCAGTCGAGTCAGAAAGGTTATAGCCGGTTATCGTATACGGCACTTGCGTGGGCACTCCGCCTACCATTACGGTCTTGGTGATATTACCGTTAACATTATTGGCCAGCGCCGCCGCTACGACCGCATCCGGTATTGGATCAATGGTTATCGGGGCCGGCAATGTGCCGTACGTTCCTGTGACATTGGGTACGCCTGAGAAGGGATATCCGGGGCCCGGGTTCGCGTTTCCCCAGACTTTTGACTGGCCGCTTAAGGTTATCGCGCCGTTACTTGCTATATCGCCCTGCTGGCCCTTATTGTAGGTGCCATCCGCCTTTAATCCGTCGTATCCGGCCGGGTTGCCCGAAGCGTTCAATGCGGTTGAGTCATAGCTGTCGATATCCGCTTGGCCGCTCATTGTGATCCCGCCCGCGCCGGTGATGCCCCTTCCAAAAGCCCGATGGAATGCATACTTGACCACAATTATCTTTTTTGACTTATATGAAGACTTGTTTGGCGCGTAACCATAGGATTTAATGTTGGCGCTATTGGCGTCGGGCAAAGCCACCGTTACTTCATATTCGCCTTTGCTGTCGCCTGCTGAGGACTGAAAAGAAGTGACCGGTATCGTAAAATCGGATGATTTGCCGTTATACCTTATCTCCCAGATCGCCCTTTCTACCCCGGCCTCAGCCAGGTCAAGGGCCAGTACAGAATAATTGGTCATTGAGGTAAGCTTCATGTCCGCTATAACTCCGGATGCATATGGTATAAGCAGAAGCAATGAAATAGAGGTGATCAAAAGCGCGGAAATAAGTACAAATCCTTTGCGGCTATGGTTCGTCATGGTCTTCATATATTCTTCCGTTAATAACGCGTTCGTTAAACGATCTAATCGCTCTTATTGCGCAATCTGATCACTGTAGTAGGGTTTATTTTTTCGACCTCTGTCCCGCCCAAAGAAACATTCGACTTGTTTATCGGCAGATATACGGATACGGTATTGATGGTAGATAAAGTATCGTTATCCGCGTAGTATTTCAGCCCATAGCTTCCGGAACGGAAAGTCAGCGAAGTACAATAGCGGGCTACGACGCGGCTTTCATTCGGACGGCTGCTCGACGCGTCTTTGTGGACGATCCGGTAAAGGTCGCTGCCCTGTAACGCGTAGACGATATGATCGTAGAAAGAGTCTATCACATTCCCGGAACCATCTATGGACGGGACTTTCAGGACGATGACATGATCGCCGGTCTGATACTCGGCGGAGCCTGTTTCAGGATACTGCTTTACCACCTGCGCCGCGCATCTGATATCCCGCATCAGCCATCCGGACGCGTTCCTTGAACCCGCGTATGAATCCAGATATGTGTTCCCTATCGCCAAATTCCGCCAGACGGATATATATAAGGAGATCACAGCTACGAATATAAGCAATGTGATAACCGATGATAGATTGAGCTCAAATAATGTGAAACCCTTATTTCGCCTGTTCATAATTTCACTGTTTGTTAATGCCTCCGTTGGTCATCAAAGTCGCTATCGATCTTTGCAGCTGCTTTCCGTTTATCGAACGCCATTTTACGATAACGGAAACCTTTTTTATATCGGGGCCGTAGCTATCTTCGATCACCACATCGCCTTCGGCATTCTTCAGATAAGCAAGACCGGGGGCGTCTCCCACGCCAAAGGATGTAAGGCTCTGTATCGCGCCGAATTGCATCCCTCTGATATTCTCGATCTCTCCCTGGGCGGTCAAGGTCGCGATCGTCTGCTCTTTATTTTTGTTAAGAATGGTGGCTTGTAAATAGACCGTGGTTATTACGGCAAGTAGGCCCAGGACCATGATACAGGATGCAAAGAGAGTCTCGGAAAGGGTAAAGCCTTTTTTGTTTGATAGCCGCATATAGCTCTCACGTATATGATAAGCAACGCCGATGTACAGCTTTGTATGTCTTTAGATTTATGATACCATAAATAGACAGATTTGCAAAATAAAAGATGCGGATATTTTAGAATAGCTCTGAAGGCCAAAAGTGGTATAATAGGGCCATACGGGAGGAAAGGCCATGAAAAGGATATTGCTTGTCGATGATGAAGAGGATTTCGTGAAGTCGGTAAAGGATTTTCTCGAGATACGCGGGCATGAAGTTATCCCGGCATACGACGGTATAAGTGCCCTGGAAAAGATGCAGGAACGTCCGGACCTGGTCCTTCTGGATATAAAGATGCCCGGCATGGACGGGTACGAGGTCTTGCGCAGGATACGGATGGACCGCGGCATCACGGAAACACCGATAATTATGCTGACATCGAAATCCTATACCAGGGATATCTTCGACGCTCAGGAACTATCCGCGACAGACTATCTCATAAAACCGACTAACCTGCAGGAATTATTGGTATTGATCGGGAAGTATCTTGACAAGAATAAGCGCCGGCCGGTAAAGATATAGGCTGCGCTCGCCTCACGGGCTGTTATTTTTTAGCCTTTAAGACAGCTTCTATTATAGGCCTATCCGCATTGACAAAGTCATAATTATTAAGATCATCTGTTAAGACCCACTTTATTTCATCGTGCTCATTAGCTTTAATATCGCCCGACAGGTACTTTACCCTATATGCAAGTAATTCTATCGGGATCAGGCAATATCTGAATACGCTCGACGAGATGAGCCCGCCTATCTCCGTATCGATGCTTAATTCTTCTTTAATCTCCCTCTTAAGGCAGGTTTCGGCTGTTTCGCCCGGCTCCACCTTGCCTCCGGGGAATTCCCAGAGTCCGCCAAGCGTATCTTTCTTTTTTCTCCTGGCTATAAGGATCTTCGAATCTTTCTCTATAACGGCCGCAGCCACCTGCCTTTTATGCCCTGACAGATACGAGATAAAAAGTTTTATTTTTTTGTATAATTTAATGAACATCAGGGCAATAAACCGACTGCCGGCACATCTTTAGAATTCTCTATCTTAGATCTCCGGCTATTTTCTTTATTCTGCATTGCGTCATTCTGATTTTTGAAAGGGTCCCATGGCATGCTTCCGCAATATTTCTGCCGGTCTTCTATTACTTTAAGCCGTTCTTCGGGAGTTTGAGGCATGACCTCATTATTCCACCACACGAGCTTATTATCTTTTATGTAGAATATTATCCTGTCGCCTTTCGCCGGCGTCTTAATGTCATCGTATATAAGCCATTCTTCCCTGCCCCTTCTGTAATAGTCTATTTCGTTCGTGCCGGGATAGACCTTCATAAGATCTTCCTTTGACATGCCCGCATAAAGGCCGGAAGCATCGCCCGCAGGACCCTTCCCTTCTTGTGCTTCGGAAAAAACAGCGATAGACAAGACCGCGGCGATAAAAAATAGAAATGGTATACTATGTCCGGATCTACCTGATCTCACGATGCCTCCTTTTTTAAACCCAATAGCATCTATTGTGCTGCGCGGCGAAGATTATACTCCACATACATTGAGAGCACTTCCTGGATCTTTATCGGTGTAGGTATGACAAAATAATTGCTTATTATAGCGTGGCTCATCTCATGGCCGAGGATCTCACGCTTGAAACTGTCTTTGGAGATGTAGATAGTGGCAAGGTCGTAGACATAGAAGGATCTTCTCCCACCAAGATTGGCATTAAACATCCTCGTGTAAATATCCGTCAGTTGGGCGTCGTCCCTGCATATCTTAACCGCCGTCTTAAGACTGTAGAGATGCATCTCAAGGATATCCGAGACCTGTATGAATAGAGTATCGAGCGCTTCGGCAAGTTCTTCTTCGCAGGATTTTTTTGATCCCGGCGCTCCGCCGGCCATTATCTTATCGGCCGCGCGCATATTAAGCGCCTGCACCAGGCCGGCCGGGTCCGTATCGGAAGGATAGTACGCGGTAATGTATTTACTTTCTATCTTTTTAGCGGAACTGAATCCGTCATCAAAAGCCGACGCATCCGGCGCGCCCAGCGTGAGGGCGATAGACGCTATGATTATGCCGAGATATTTTCTTGATGCCATCGTTAAAATTTAAAATGATGCAGGGACTTATCTATATCCAGGACCGATCTCTTGATCTCTTCGAGATCGCCTGATTTCAGTTTCCCTTTAAGACCCTCGAGGTCCTTATCGACCAGATCGAAGCTCTCCCTTACCTGAGCTATCATATCGTTAAACGCCAGTACCATATCCTGAAACGCGTCTTTGCGCCTTGTCCTGCAGGAGATCAAAAAATTGCCTTCGCTGAGGGATCTCAGTATTCTTTTGAAACGGTATACGGGGACAAGGCGCAAAGACGCGTTTCAGGA
>Ga0209777_10003092_pt1 | contig 21063 bp, 18 predicted proteins | sample FrelakmetHBP12HB_FD_187147 | JGI IMG/M metagenome (GOLD analysis project Ga0209777, IMG submission 187147) | Freshwater lake sediment microbial communities from the University of Notre Dame, USA, for methane emissions studies -HBP12 HB (SPAdes)... | ecosystem: Environmental > Aquatic >...
CATAAATAAAGATTTGCCTGAGGAATAATCGAGCCGGAGCAAGATTATCCGAAGCTGAGGCAAGTCCAAATAAATACCTCCAACTCTAGAGCCGCTTGTCTTTAATACGAAAAAAATCAGTATAATACCAATATTTTCAATTGTAGCATCTTTTAATTCATATGTCAAGTGTTTTACCAAAAAAAGAGGACGAGGTGTTGGACTCTGCTTTAAGGCCGAGTTCCTGGCAGGATTATGTCGGACAGGACAAAATTAAGGAAAATATCAGGATAATCATAACAGCTGCAAAACAAAGAAGCCAGAGTCCGGACCATTTATTGTTTTACGGCAACTCGGGATTGGGCAAAACCACCTTAGCTTATCTTGTGGCAAACGAAATGGGAAAAACCATAAGGTCAACATCAGGACCTGCTTTGGAAAGAGCCGGCGATTTGGCTGCAATTTTAACTAATTTGGCAGAAGGGGATGTTTTATTTTTAGATGAAATCCACAGGATAAACAAAACTATAGAAGAATATCTCTATCCTGCAATGGAAGATTATAAGTTAAACTTAGTTTTAGGAAAAGGGCCAATGGCGCGCACCATGGAATTGAAACTGCCGAAATTTACTTTAATCGGAGCCACCACAAGGCCGGGTTTATTGTCAGCTCCTTTGAGAAACCGCTTTGGAGCCTCTTTCCAACTCAATTTTTACAGCAACAAAGATATTGAAAAAATAATTGAAAGGTCTGGCAAACTTTTAAAAATAAATATTGAGCCAAAAGCCATAGAAACTATCGCCCAGCGTTCAAGATTTACTCCAAGAGTGGCAAACCGACTTTTAAAAAGAGTTCGGGATTTTGCCCAAGTGCAAGGTTCGGAAATTATTACAAAAGAAATTGCCGAAAATGCATTGGATTCTTTGGAAGTGGATATGATGGGATTAGAACCAAGCGACAGAAATATTTTGCGGGCTTTAATTGAAAAATTCGGCGGAGGACCTGTTGGCCTACAATCTTTAGCGGCAGCTGCCATGGAAGAAGAGGAAACAATTCTGGATATTTATGAGCCGTATCTGATGCAGTGCGGACTTATTGAAAGAACCCCCAAAGGCAGAATCGCAACAAATTTAGCTTACGAGCACTTAGATCTTAAACATCTTAAAAAACAAAGCAATCTGCTCTAATAAAAAATCGCCCCTAAGGACGATTTTTATTGTAAAATTTTATAATGATTATCGTGGTTTGTGAAATCCTCTGCGAAGCATTTTAGGTCGTTTTTTTGTTTCTTTCTTTTCCTCGGTGCCTTGGCTTTGTTCTGGATTCTCTTTTTCTTTTTTTATTCTATCATCTAATTCAGCTAAGGCCTTCTCCAATCTTTTTTTGGCTGATTGTTTAAATGCATCCGCAGCGGGTTCATTGGCATTAATACTATATATCCCCCTAGTGAGCTCATCTATTTTATCTTTAAATCTATAATCTTCTGGATCATCGATTTCAGAGCTCCACATAGACATATTTGAAAATTCTCTTTCCTCTGGTTCTTTTAAATATTTTTCTCTATCTTTGACAATTTCTGCTATAACCGCATCAATTTCTGCATCTTTCCTTTTTAAGACTTCTGGGCTCCAGTCATCTCCAAGCTTAAATCGTTCTTCCACGGGGATTTCATTTAATCTTTGTTGTTCCATCTCCATTTTCTTCTGTAAAATTTTTTCTCCGACAGGACCAAGTTCTCCATTTTCAGCTAATTCTTTTATATCTTCTGGTGTCAGATTCAGCTCTGTTTTTTCTCCAGATTTTTTTAATTCATCTTGTTTTGCCATATTTTTTTTATTTATTTAATAATATTTATTTTTCTTTTAGTTTACCGTCCCCAATTATTTTGTCAATGACTTCCTCCTTTCTTCCATTTTGCGCCTTTTAATAATGAAGAATAAATATCTTCATTAATATCAATTCCTAACGGGTCTTTTTTAAAAGTTTTTTCTAAAAACATTATATCGCCAGCGTCTTCTATAATTGTAATTGGAGTTTGTTCTGCTCCCTCACCCATTTCATAAACTGCTGAGGTGGCCAAAGAATCAACTATATTTGTTTGGGACATTTTTAATTTTCTACCAAATATGTCTTTTTTATTTCTGTAATCCCGCAAAGGATAAAAACCATAATAAGCAATTCCAATTCCCATAATTCCGGTTCTTAAAGGAGTTGTGTGACTGTCTGAAATTATAATTCCGAAGTTTTTTAATTTAAATTCTTTTTTTATATATTCATAAATTTCTTTGGCAGCTTCAAATGGTTTTTTGGGCCACAAGATATAATATCCATTGGCGTTGCTTTCATCAATTCCTGAAGTTGGAATCAAAATATTATTTTTAATTGTCAGCATCACATCATAATCTGGCGACACTTTTTTTCTATCAATATAAAAATCAGCTTCTTTCTTTATTAATTCATCTTTTTCTATATCACCGATTTTTATGCATCTGCCTTTCCAAATGGAAATGACTTTTGACGTTATGGCAATTATAGATTTTTCGCGAATGCCGGGCTTTCGCGAAAAACTTTGCTTTATAATAGAAAGCAAATCATCCTGTGGAGGAATTAACGGCCTTGTTTTAATTGCTTTTACAATCATGCAAAAGACTTAAAGAATTTTTGAGAGATCAAATAATTTTGATTAACTAATGGCTTTAGGGAAGAAACTATTTTTAGATTAGTTAATTTATCTAAAACAGTATTTAAGACCAAACAGCTTGTCCAGATTCCCAATGTAAAAACTCCTCTCTCAATAAAAACAATTGGAATTAAACCAATCCAGATTGCCGGAGTCAAGCCAAATGAATAAAGGAAAATTACAGAACCTACTGCATGGGCGCAAAATGTGGCTCCCAAGCTATTTAAAATTAATCTTTTTTTGAAAAAAGTGGCAATAAAAGGAATCAGCCAAATCATAGAATACATCCATGCCTGCCTGCCGATTGGATTTAATATAAACAGCGCGATACAAATTGGAAAGATAATTGCTGTCTTTTTTTGCTTTAAACCAAAATAGACCGCTGCCAACATCATCGGTAAAAACCTGACTACTGTTAGAAAATCTAACTTCTGATGAAAAACAATTATATTTAAAGCCCTGACAAAAAAAACAGATATAGCTCCCAAAATTGGCCCTAAAAACATTCCTCCAACTGGCCCTAAAAGCTCAAACAATGTAAAGCTTTGGCTAGACCCGATAATACGACTAATTGAAATTTGGAAAGCTATTAGCCCTAAAATAATAAATATTATTGAAAACAAAATTTTGCGATTCATAATTTTTTAGTTGTTTACTTGTATATTCCTTTTATACTACTTCTATATTAAAATACAATAATATGAAGAAAATTATATTTATATTATTTTTCACATTATTATGCCCGATTTTTGTCTTTGCGGTAGATAGAGTAGATATAAATACTGCAACATTATCACAACTCGATGAGATTGTGCATGTCGGGCCAAAAACTGCGCAAAAAATCATTGCTGGAAGGCCATATTCTTCAGTCAACGATTTAAGTAGAGCAAAGGGTATTGGCAATGGAAAATATTTGCAGGACATAATAGATCAAGGTTGGGCATGTGTTAATTGCCAAACAGAAATTGCCCAAACGCAGCAAACTGCCCAAGAAGTCGATCAAACGCCGAGCCCTACACCGGCTCCTTCCACAACGCCAACACCAACGCCAACTCCTGCGATAACTTACCCGAGTGGAGTTTTTATAAATGAGATTCTGCCAAACCCCTCAGGAGCAGATGAAACTAACGAATGGATTGAATTATACAATTCTAATAGTTCTGATGTTGATTTGCCTGGCTGGCAAATTCAAGATACAGAAGGCACAACAACAACTTATACAATTCCCAAAAATACAAAAATCCTAGCTAATGGATTTTTAATTTTTAAAAGACCAGATACGAAAATAATGCTGAATAATGATGAAGACGGATTAAATATTCTAACTCCTGATAAAAAAATTGTTGATTCTGTAGTTTTTACAAAAGCGCCGTTAGGCCAATCATATAATAAAACAAAATCTGGCTGGGCTTGGAGCACAACTTTAACTCCTGGAGCAGTAAATATTGTCACTACTCCCGCCTCAAAAAACAGCACTAAGAACTTGTCAAAACCAAAAAATTCTGGTAATAATAATGATGTTGGGGTAGGATTAGCTGATTTGAGCCAGACAACAAATGTAAATCAAGATAATAATAAAATAACAAATCCTTGGTTTTTATTTTTTGTAGCTCTGGCAATAACTATAATCTTAGCTTCGATTGTATTATTAATTAAATTTCGAGTTTATAAAAAATAAACGAGAAACCGAGCACTCAATTTTTCATTTTTAAAAATGAAAAATTGAGTGCTCGGTGCTCACTTCGTTCACATGTCAGGACATAGTCATGCAAAAACAGTTATGGCCACAAAGATGGCTAATGCTGCAAAAAAAGGAAAGATATATTCTAAATATGGAAGATTAATTACAATTGCCGTAAAAGACGGCGGCGGTTCTGGCGACCCCACAAAAAATTCCAAGCTAAGGGCTACAATTGAGCAGGCAAAAGCCATGGACATGCCTAAGGAAAATATTGAAAGGGCGATTAAGAGAGGAACAGGAGAATTGGCTGGCGAAGCTTTGGAAGAAGTTTCTTATGAAGGTTTTGGACCGGGTGGAATCGCTTTGATAATTGACGGCATCACAGATAATCCAAACAGAACTTTAAGCGAAATAAAATCTATTTTAAACCAAAATAATGGCAAAATGGCCGGAGAGGGAGCTGTAAGATGGATGTTTGAAAGAAAAGGATTAATCACAATTTCTGGCGAAGGAAAAACTAAAGAAGATTTAGAAATGATGGCAATTGAATTGGGGGCTGACGATATAAAATCTAATGGAAATAACTTGGATGTCTTAACAAGGCCGGAAGATTTAGAAAATGTTAAAAAATCTTTGGAAGAAAAAGGAATAAAAATTGAATCTGCATCTTTAGATTATGTCGCCAAAGAAGAAGTAGAACTTTCGGAAAAAGAAAAAGAGCAGGCGCAAAGACTTTTTGAAGCATTAGATGAAAATGACGCTGTAAACGACATATACTCAAATATCAAAGAATAAAATAATAACTTCTCATGATAATTTTGGGGATAGATCCTGGATCTGTTATTACAGGATATGCCATTATCAAAAAACAAAAGGGGCAAAAACCATGCTTTAAAGTTATTGATTTCGGCTGTATAATTACAGACAAATTTTCCACAACTGGCGAAAGATTGAAAAAAATACACAAAGAGGTAATAAAATTAATAGAAAAACATAAGCCAGATATAATGTCTATTGAAAATTTGTTCTTTTTTAAAAATCTTAAAACCGTAATGCCTGTAAGCCAAACCAAAGGAGTTATTTTATTAGCTGCCGCAGAAAAAAAACTGCAGGTTTTGGAATTCACTCCCCTGCAAATGAAAATGACTATTACAGGATACGGCCGAGCAGAAAAAAAACAAATTAAGGAAATGATTAAAAAAACCATTGATATAGAAAATTTTGATTTGAAAAAAAATAACAGAAAAAAAGACGATGCTTTTGACGCTTTAGGCGTAGCAATCTGCGCCGCATTAAAAACATATTAGATGTTGTGGAGAAGATACTCTTGACAATAGTTTGTGAAAAAATATAATAAGAAAATATAAATAAAAAAATAAACGAAAAGCGACACCAATCTACAAATGACACCCGAATATACAAATGCTACAAATTAGTAACATTAGTAAATTAGAGTGCAATTAGTAATTAGCGTCGCCTTAAAAATGGAAGAGGAATTTTTAACCAGATTAATTAATGAAGATGACGATTTTGAAGATACCAACTGGGATGATGACACAGATGACGATAAAGATGACGATGATGACGCGACAACCGATGATGATGACACTGACGATCTTCCTGAAGAGGAAGAAGAATAAAATCAGGATTAATCAAACAAAAACTCCGTTTATAGGCGGTGTTTTTGTTTGATATAACTCTTGCATTTTTTCTTAATTTATGACCATAATAAATAAATTATTACAAAATTATAATGAAATATATAAATAAGGATATTTTAATAACTATAGTCAAATACCTGGCGTTTTTATTTTTGGGAGGATGTTTATTGCTTTTGGCTTTGTTTATTTATTACACTTGGGACTTGCCGCAGCCAGAAAAATTTACAGAAACCCCTTTTATACAATCAACTAAAATTTATGACAGTACGGGCAAAGTTCTCTTATATAATATTTATGGCGAAGAAAAAAGAGAAATAGTTTCTTTTGATAAAATTTCAGATAATTTGAAGCATGCTGTTTTAGCCTCAGAAGATGCTAGATTTTACCAGCATGGAGGCGTAGATATCGGAAGAATATTCAAGGCAGCATGGATTGATTTGGTATCTCATGGAACATATCAGGGAGGATCTACAATAACCCAACAGCTGATACGATCTGTATATCTCACAAACCAAAAAAGCATAAATAGAAAAGTCAGAGAAATTGTTTTAAGCGTAGAACTCGAATCAAGGTATTCTAAAGACCAAATTTTTGATTGGTATCTGAATAAAATCCCCTTCGGGCAAAATGCTTATGGGGCAGAGGCAGCAAGCCAGACATATTTTTCCAAGCCCGCATCTGATCTTTCTATAGCAGAGGCCGCAACTTTGACTGCTATGATTCCGGCTCCAAGCCATTTTTCTCCTTATGGACCCAATAAAAGTGAATTACTGCAGAATAAAAATCTTATATTAGAAAAAATGCAAAAGTTGGGATATATAACAGATGCACAATTAAAAGAAGCTAAGAATGAAAAAATAATTTTTAGTGAAAATACTGAGTCTATAAAAGCGCCTGATTTTGTAATGTATGTTAAAAAATATTTAGATGATAAATATGGCGAGGATTATTTAAAAGAAAAGGGATTGAGAGTTTACACTACTTTAAATTGGGATATTCAGCAATATGCAGAACAGGTGATAAAAAATGCAGATCAAACAAACATAAACAAAGGCGCGAATAATGCGGCAATGGTTGTTTTAGACCCTAGAACAGGTGAAATTTTGGCTTTAATCGGCTCAAAAGATTATTTTGCAAAACCTTATCCAACAGGCTGCGATGAAAAAACACCCGAAAGCTGCTTGTTTGACCCAAAATATGATGTGGCTACGATGGGTCAACGACAGCCCGGTTCTTCGTTTAAACCCCTTGCATACGCTACTGCTTTTAAAAAAGGGTACACTGCAAACACTATATTATGGGACGTAAAAACTGAATTTAATCCTAAATGCGACCCAAGCGGAGATGCCGCAGTCGGCGCAGATAATACTGTATGTTATAGCCCTGAAGATTACGATGGAAGGAACAGGGGCCCTGTAACTCTGCGAACAGCATTAAATTGCTCGTTAAATATACCTGCAGTAAAAGTCCTTTATTTGGCCGGAATCCCAGACACATTACAAACAGCAAAAGATTTTGGCATTACAACACTCATTGATACTAAAAATTATGGGCTTTCTTTAGTGTTGGGCGGGGGAGATGTTAATTTGTTGGAAATGACATCAGCTTATGGAGTTTTCGCGACAGAAGGAAATTATATTCCGCCGGTAAGCATTTTAAAAATTACTGATACAGACGGCAATATTATTGAGCAGAATCAGGAACAGCCGACAAAAGTTTTAGATACGCAAATTGCAAGACAAATTAGTGATATTTTATCTGATAATAATGCAAGAACTCCGATTTTCGGCGCAAACTCGGCATTATATGTTCCTGGCTACCAGGTAGCTGCTAAAACAGGCACTACGATGGATTTCAGGGATGGCTGGACAATGGGATATACCCCATTTGTTGTTATTGGCGTATGGACCGGAAACAGCGACAATTCTCCAACAAGAGATGAAGGCGTGGGAATTGCCGCTCCCATGTGGAATAAAGTTATGACAAAAATAGTATCATCAAGCCCGATCGAAAATTTTACTCCGCCTGACCCCATCACAAATAGAAGCCCTATATTATTAGGGGAGCTGCAACCAGGAGATACTCATACAATTTTATATTATGTTGATAAAAATAATCCTTCGGGCCCGCAACCGCAGGATCCTGCATCTGACCCGCAATATGTTATATGGCAGGCAGGAATAGATAATTGGGTATTAGCAGGCGGCAGAACTAACATATATCCGTAATATAAAAAAACACCCGTTAAACCGGGTGTTTTTTATTTAGATTATTTTTATGTAGATTTAATTGGCATTACTACATAAATATAGCTTGCGTCTCCTACCGGTTTTAATATACAGGGGCCTTCTTCTTTGCTTAAACCAAATATAATTTCTGAGCTTTTGATATTCAATAATCCGTCTGTCAGAAATTTATGGTTGAAAGACGCTTCTATCGCATCTCCTTCAATTTTAGCTGGGATACTGGACTGGCTTTCACCGATATCCGGGGATTGGGCAGATATCTCAACCTCTTTATTTTGCGGATTTATTTTAATTTTCACCTCATTAATTTTACCGGAAAAAAGCGACGCTGCTTTAATCTGGTTTAAAAATTCATCTCTTTTTATAATAATATGGGTTTTAAATTTGTTAGGGATAATCTCTTGATAGTTTGGATATTCCCCTTCAATTAGCCTGGAAATAATTTGAACTTGCGGATGAGGAGCTTCTTTCATTGGAAATTCAAACATTGTTTGATTCGGCGAAAAATATATTTTTATTTTTCCTTCTTTCTCCCCTAAAGTATTTATTAGTTCTCTGGCTGGTTTTTGGGGCAGGATAAAAGAAATATCTTTTTTAACCGGCTCTTCTAAGGTAATATTTTTTTCTGCCAATCTAAAACTGTCAGTGGCAACTATTTTTAATAAATTCTTCGAGAAGACAAAATAAATACCGGATATTTCAGGCCTTGATTGTGAAGGAGAAGCAATATCTACTATTTGAGACAACCCTTGGCAGAATTTTTTATTATCAACTTCTAAATATTCTAAATTTTTAAATTCTGGGATTAAAGGAAATTCCTCTGAATTAAATCCCTGGATTTGATTTTTAAAGCTTTTACACTCAATATACAGCCCTTGTTTTTTTTCTTCTAATATAATTTTTTCATTAGGCAATAAAGAGACAAAGCTTGAAAGAAATTTAGCAGGCACCACTACCTTTCCTTTTTTTATAATTTTGGTCAATATCCATAATTTTATAGCAGTCTCTAAGTCTGTAGAACTTAAGCTTAAAAAATTATCTTCGGTGCTTATTAAAACATTATCTAAAATTGGCAGAGATAAATTTTTCCCAACTATTTTTTCAACAACATTTAATCCATTTTTTAAATTTTCTTTTAAAATTTCTACTTTCATAAGTTTTTTATTAATTAATAATTAATTATTAATTAATATATAAATTTATTATTATTAGTATTTTTATTTTTTATTAAATTTTTTAAAAAATTAAGTATAAATATTTTTATTTGTTCGAGAATTTTTTTGTGAAAATAGTGTGGATAAATTAGTTGAATAAAAAGTGTAGTTTATGGTGTAGTTTTTTTTGATAAAAATTATTGTATTTTTTTACACCAACTTATGCACTGTATATTCTCTGTTTTATTAAGTTTAATTCTTCAGTTAATTTATTATTTTCTTCGTTTTCTTGTAGTATTTTTTTATAAGCATAAATTGCTGTTGTATGGTCTTTGCCCCCAAATTTTCTTGCTATTGCGGGAAAAGAGTATTTTAATTCTTTCCTTAATAGAAACATAGCAATCTGCCTGGGTTTTACAATTTCTTTGCGGCGGGTGGGGTCAAATAAGTTTTTTTCTTCCAAATTATAAAATTTGGCGACAGTTTCTATAATTTTTTTATAATTTGCCACATCAAATGGAGAAAAAACAAAGCCTTTCAGTAGTTTTTTAACTGTTTCTATGTTTAATTCCTGGTTAATCTTGTTATAAATTAATATTTTATTTAAAGCGCCCTCTAATTCTCTGATATTTTTTTTGACATTAGCAGCTATATAATCCAAAACTTCTTCTGAAAGCTCCATATTTTTTTCTTGGAGCTTCTGTTTTAAAATAACCAATCTTGTTTCGTAGTCCGGCAAACTGACATCGGCTATCATCCCCCCTTCAAATCTTGACCTTAATCTTTCTTCTAATTCTGCTATGGCATTTGGAGGCCTGTCTGATGAAAGGATTATTTGCTTGTTTTTTTCATATAAAGAGTTAAAAACATGAAAAAATTCCTCCTGGCTTTTATTTTTGCCCGCTATAAACTGTATATCATCTAAAATTAAAACATCTATAGGGGACAAGCTTGCCTTAAAAGATTCCATACTGTTTGTTCTGATAGCTGAAACAATACTGGAAACAAATTTTTCAGAAGAAATATATTTTACTTTTTTCTTTTTCGATTCCTCGCTTATTTTATTTCCGATAGCCTGTATCAAATGTGTTTTTCCAAGTCCTGTACCTCCATAAACAAACAAGGGGTTATAAGTAAGCCCCGGATTATCGGCTACAGCCAAAGCAGCTGCGTGAGCTAATTCATTAAAAGAACCAACCACAAAATTATTGAATGTATACCGCGGATTAAGGTTGGTTTCTTTATTTATTTTAAATTCTTCAAATTTTAACTGGGCGTCTTCTTGTTTCCCATTTTCTATGGCTGTTATAGGAAGAATGTTTTTGGCTGATTGCGGTTTTATGATAAATTCTAATTCCTTTATGGAATTATCTATATCATGCAAGGTTTTTAAGATTAGTTTATTATATTTATTGCTCAGCCATTCCTTGGAAAAAGCATTTGGGACTGAAATTGTTATTTTTTCATTATCTTTAGAGATAATTTCAGTGTTTTGAAACCAGGTAGCAAAGTTCGCTTTAGAAATATGAAACTGCATTTGCGCTAAGACCGACTGCCAAAGTTCTAGATTATTCATAATTATAAGGAAAGGAGATTAAAAATTTATTTTTATATCGACCGAGCGATTAATAGCCGTAATTATTTATATAATTTAGGAAATTCGTTTATAATACTGTATTTTTCCTTTTTATCAGCCCTTTGTCAAATAGAAGCAAAACAAAGAGGGATGTTATTAAACTGTGTATAACTTGTGTGGTTTGTTTCCATAGAGACGCACAATAGATATTTTGCAATATTTGAAATATTTGAAAAAAATTCGCAAAATATTAAAATCAAAACAAAAACAATAACATCTTGTAATTTTGGGTTTTTAAAGATATACTGGCTGTATTATACAATAACTAAACAAACATACAAATATAGAAATATTTTTTTAATATTTATATAATTACGTCGTTCGGTCGGAGAGGTAAATTGCTCGCCTTGGCTCGCATTTTCTCCCTCCTCCCTCGCTAGCAATTATGAGCAAAACATATCAGCCAAAAAAGAAAAAAAGGGCGAATACCCACGGTTTTTTAAGAAGAAAAAAAACAAAAACAGGCAGGCAGGTGCTTCAAAGAAGAAGAAGAAAAGGAAGGGCAAGGATAACAGTATAAACCCCAATGACCAAACCCCAATGACCAACAAAAATCTAAAATCCCAATAACCAAAACGTTTAGAACCGCTCGATTACACTCGCTGTAATTCTGCGGAATTAAATGGGATTTAGGAAATTATGATTTAGTTGGGATTTGGATTTTGGGATTTGGGATTTCAAATGCTACCCAAAATAAATAGGATAAAGAAAAAGAAGGATTTTGAAATAATTTTTAAAAATTCAAAGAGTTTTAAAAACAATCTCTTTATTTTTAAAATAATGAAAAATAATTTGGGATTAAATAGGTTTGGGTTTGTAGTCAGCCAAAAAGTGTCAAAAAAGGCAACTGTGAGGAATAAAACTAGGAGAAGATTAGCTGAAGCAATAAGAGCTAGAATAAAAGATATTTACCCCGTTAAATCCGCCCCGCAAAGCGGGGCGGTGTCCCGCGAAGCGGGACAATTTAATAGAGTGAAAATTGGGACAGATCTGGTTTTAATCGCTTTGCCGGGCATAGAAAGAAAAGAGTTTTCCGAGATAAAAGAAACTATAAATAATATGCTTATTAAATCAGGATTAATCGCCGGATAAAAAAATGTTTGAATCTATAATAAATTTTTTTTATATTATATTATACCAGCCGTTATTCAATTCCCTTGTAATACTATATAACTACATTCCAGGACATGATTTCGGGATAGCTATAATATTTTTAACCTTGATCATCAGGATTATACTTTTCCCTATTTCGGTGAAAGCAGTCAACTCTCAAAGGAGCCTTCAAAAACTGCAGCCAAAATTGCAGGAAGTACAGAAGAAATATAAAAATGACAAAGAAAAGCAGGCAAAAGAAATTTTAGAATTATATAAAACAGAAAAAATAAATCCATTTTCAGGATTGCTTTTAGCCTTAATACAGCTGCCGATATTAATATGTCTTTACAGGGTTTTCTGGCAAGGCCTGAACCCGAAAGAGCTTGTAGGGTTATATGGATTTGTTTTTAATCCTGGGCAGATAAATCCTTTATTCTTGCACATAATAAATTTATCAAAACCCAATATAATTTTCGCTATTTTAGCCGGATTGACGCAATATTTCCAGACAAAGATGCTGCTTCCCCAAAATAAACCTAATATAGGCGGACAAAATAAAGAGGCAGATTTTTCCCAAGTTATGCAAAAACAGATGACTTATTTTCTTCCTGTATTTACTGTTATAATACTTATAAATTTGCCGTCTGCATTGGGATTATACTGGACAATAAGCGGACTATTTTCTATAATTCAACAGTATTTAATTTTTAAAAAAGAAAAAATAAACCCCAATGACCAAACTCCAATAACCAACAAAACTTTAAAATTCTAATGACCAAAACGTTTTGGGATTTAGGTAATTAGGATTTGGTTGGGATTTGGATTTTGGGATTTGGGATTTCAAAATGATGGAACAAAAAGATATAAATAAAATTAAAGAGGCGACAGAAGAATTTTTTGAGAAGATGACAATAGCGATTTCTAGCATAGAAGTCGGTTTATCTTCTGTTAAAAAAGATTCTAAAAATATTCAGAATTTGACTGAGGAACGGCCCGAAGGGTACCCTGATGTTGTTGATTTAAATATAAAACTAGATGAACCGCAAATTTTAATCGGCCAGCAGGGACAGACGCTTTTTGAAATCCAGCGCCTTTTAAGGACGGTTCTAAATAAAAAAATACAGAAGATTTTCTATCTTAATTTGGATATTAATGATTACAAAAAGAAAAAAATAGAATATCTGAAAAATTTGGCCAAAGAATTGGCCGATCAAGTATCTTTGAATAAAGAAGAAAAAGTTCTCTTGCCGATGCCGGCTTATGAAAGAAGAATTATACACTCAGAATTATCGCAGAGAACAGATGTTATTACAGAAAGCCAGGGAGATAGTTTTGAAAGGCATGTTGTAATAAAGCCCCGTTAAAAACCTAAACAATAAAAAATTGCGATATCAGGGCCGCAATTTTTTATTGTTTAGAAAATTAATTATTTTTGTATTGGGATAATGATGACCCAATCAGGAATTACGCCCTTATAACTATTTCTGATATTTTCCCATTTTATCTGGTGCGGGCCGATTTTATTCACATCATCCGGGGTTGGAAATTCCTGGCAGGAAGTCCATGGCCCGCCTGGCGCTAAATAAACAAATAAAACAAGATAATTGCCATTAATTATCATAGACGAGATATTTTCTCCTCCAAGAGACGGACATTCTCTACCATCTCCATCACATCCTAAATCTGCGTCTTGTCCTGTGCAACACTTTCCATTTTTGTCGTATTTAACGCAATTTTGTTCGTCTTTAGAAACGGTGCAATCATCTGGGCTCATAGAACTGCAATTTGGACCGTCAGCACCTGTAAAACATAAATCATCTAGTTTTGCTATGACGATTTTAGCTGATGCAATAGTTGAGTTGCCAATTTTATACCATCCGCCGCTGTTTGCCTTGCACTGCGCGATAAGGGTGCTGGCATTATAATTGGGAGGATTATTAAAACAAGATTTGCGGTAAAAATATACTCCGCCGTCAATAGGAGGATTATTATTTTCAGGATGAAAATCATATCTATAAATGGAAGCCGATGACGCAAAAGGAGTTACATTTTGGCAGCTTTGCGGATTCTCCGGGTTGGCATTAGTAACATATTGGCATTGTCCCCAAAAATTAATGTTATTGTATAAAATAGTCAAATAAGCATCAGAACTTTGCACAATACCCACTGAATTCACATGGTTTCTTAACGCGTCGCCTAAATCCGGGATGCTTGATGTGTTAGGTTCGACGCTATTGTCAGGGCAGTTGGCAGGTTTATAAAAATAGACGCCCGGAGTTTTTTTTGGCGCGCAGTCATCATCTGTAATGCAAGAAGCGCCTGTCCCGCCAGAAACGCACTTGGGCGGAGTGCTGCTGTCGCATGCCATTGACGGCAGTTTATTCAAATTAAAAACACTGAGCTGGGGGTTTATGGTGGTTATAATTAAATATGTCAGTGCCAAAATTAAAAGTCCGGAAATAGCCCCGCCAACCCTGTCTTTTGACTCAGATAAAAAATCAGGGCTTACAGGAGATAAAAAATACATTACTCCTGCAATAGTCAAAGAAATAAAAACAGCGAAAAAACCAAGAAACATTCCGGCATTAAACAGATATTTTACATAACTGGGCAGTGTCAGCTTTGCTTCTTTTGCTTCTATATTTATGTTTTGGCCTGATATTGTGGGATATGCCACCTCTAGAGTTAAAGCAGAAACTCTATTTATTGACAGAGAAAAAAAAGCAATATACAAAAAGACAAAAAAACAAATTCCAGCACAAAGAATTTTCCGATAATTTTTTATCATCAAATTTTACTAAATTATTTTGTAATAATTTATTCCGGCGTTTCCGCTTCGCCTGCGCCGCCCCCTTGGCTGACTAATGGAATTATGTAAATGCCATCTATCATTTTTGCGCCAGACGCTAAAAATGGCTGTTCGTTTAAATCTTCAACATCTTTGGTAAATGTTTGGCAATATCCTACTCCATTTGATGTATTAGTGCTTGAGTAAAGAGCCACCAAATAGCTTCCTTTTATTCTTATAGACCCTGAACAACTATAGCTCAGGAAGGTTATGCATTGCTTTTGATATTCTGGCGGTCGGACAACGCCCGTATAATCAAAACGCATATCATTAGATTCAGGGTTTATAGCTGAATAAATATTTGGGATTGCAAAATTAGGGTTAAGGAGAGGAGTAGGAATTATTATGGATGAATCTGCTATATTACAATATCCAGCTTTTGCTCCCACATACCAGCCATGAGGCGCGCTGTAAAAAGTTACGCCATTTCCAGGAGAAGTACTGAAGTTGGTATCAAAACTAAAAATATCAGCGGCATTGGTGGCAGCAGGGTCTAAATCTTTTAGACTTAGACATTGAGATTGAACATTTACTGGGCTTAACATTGGAGGATTGCACTCCCCCCCGTTTATAAGCCCTGTTTCTTTATGAAAAATAACGCCGTAATAAATGTCATTTTCTGGAAACTCAGGGTCAATATAGTTAACAATTTTAACAGATTGTATTTTCCCGGCAAACTTATTATCTATGTAATCTCCTGAGTAGGTATTTACAGCGGAACTGTCTCCGGTGCAATCTGGGCTTAAATAATAATAAACCCCGGGCGCTGGCGCAGGAGGAGGTATGACCACTGGCGTCAGCGGAGTTAAGTTTAGCGTTTTAAGCGCGGGATTTATCGTGTTTATAATTATGAAAGACGCTAATGTCAAAACCAATCCTAAAACAGCGCCTTTCATCCTGTCTGTCGCCTCTTTATGGGCTTCAACATTAGGATTTATCAAGCCAATGGCGCCTACGGTAAAAGATACGAGGGACAAAATTCCAGCAATGCCGATAAGCCATGTAAAAATAAATGAAACATAATGCGGCAGGTCAGGATTGGGACCCAAACCCAAGTCCACCTCCAAAGCAAGAGCAGAATTAGTGCTCAAAAAGAAAAAAATAATAAGAAATGCCGAGAATAATAAATATTTATTTTTTACCATGTTTTTATTATCAGTATTAATCCGTTGAAATCCGCATTAATCCGCGGGAAATAGTTGAAAAAAGATTTGACCGCGGATTTATACAGATACGGCTGATTTATGCTTGATTAATTTATTAATATTATTTTTTAATGTTGTATATCGGATTGTTATTTGTTGTCGGTTTTTCGCTGGATTCTACGGCGCAGAACCAGTTGTCTGTCAAAGATTTTTTAAAAAGATTGCCTAAACTTTTTCCATAGCAATAACCATATATGATTTCATCCTTAGGGCTGGGGCTTATCTGGCTAGTCTTGATGCGAATAAGGGTGGACAATCCATTTTTTGTTATTCGGCCCGCATCAACAGGGGGGACTATTTCATTTTCAACTCTTGTGCAGCTTAATAATCTTGCCTGCAATAAGCCGTAGCCTGAGCCTGTCAAACTGCAGTCATTGGTTGTTTTCCTGGAATAGGTTAATTCTTTCATAATATCACTTCTGGGTTGTGAAAGCATAGTTTTGTAAAAATCTATAAAATCAGTTTTTAATGTTCTATAGTCATTCCAAAGATCCAAGAGATAATTTACAGCTTGCGTGCATGGCTTTCCGACGCACACTGGCGCGCAAGTGCATTGCAACACCTCGGGCAGGATACAGCTTAAAGTTTGAGCTTGAGCTAACAGGAAGGAGTTTTCATTCGGATTTTTTAGATATTGCGCGCTTAAAAATCCTTTATTGTTCGTTAAAGTACTTATTAAACTAACAGTTGCATATTTTGAAGAATTATTATTATAGTCCACGGGACATGGATCCACACATCCAGCTGGCTGAGCTGGAGTATCACACTCAACATCACATCCAGTTGGAACAGCTGGGAGAGGGTGGGCTTCTAAATATACCCAAGTAAATCCTCCCATACACGGAGGGCAATCCTCACTAACAGGTGCGGTACAAAACGTTTCAGGGGGGTTAAAGCATTTCCAATCTACACAGTCTGGGCAAGCTGGGGTGCAAGGCGTAACTCCACACCCAGACGGTTGAGCTGGGGTGGTGCAACACTGTGGAGTAGGTGGGGTGGGCGGAGTAGGAGGAGTAGGAGGAGTGGGTGGAGTAGGAGTGGGAGTGCATGGACCTTCACACCCAAGTGGTTGGGCTGGTTGAGCTGGAACCTCAAGAATATCTGCCTGCCATTGCCAACCACCTGGGTCGTAGCATTGATAAAGACAATCTGATGAATCCTCAGTAGCAAGTGTGGTACAGGTAGATGCACCAAAAGGACAGAATGGCCAACAATCAGGCTCATCGCACCACCATTCCGTTTTAGCTGGTTGAGCTGGTTGAGCCGGGGAAGTGCAACACTGTGGGGTAGGCCCTGCTCCGCATTGCTCGATATATCCGTAGGCATCGCAGTAGGCTTTGCAGACTGGGCCGCCAGGAGAATCAGGGGGAGAATGAGGACTGGTAAGATCATATTTTGCATTGCATTTGCAGTAATCTTGCACTTGTGTCTGGGGATAGCCATAACTGCCATTTGTACCTATACCATTTGTACCTATCGCTTTTCCTATTTTATCCATTTGGTCAAGCATTGTTTGCATATCTTGACTTACTTTATCTATTTTCGCATTGGTTAATAATCCATAAGCCCAATTTTCAGCGTCATCAACTGTTTGGCCCACTGGCACTTCTCCTCCCTGCTCTAATTCTATAGTTTTTTCCGCTCCTATCGGCGTTGGGTTTTTTTCGCTGTTTGGGTTGTTCCAAAAATAATCTTCGCAATAAAAAGTTAACGGGTCGTCATTGTAAGAATATCCGTTGCATTCCGGCCCGACAATTTGATAAGCTGAAACTTGTTCATTTAATGTGCCGTATGTTCCGATAGTAGAATTGCTTGGAACAGAAAAATCAAGAGTATTTATTTGGTCGCACGGGCAATTTGGGCAATTGGAGCCAGTCGGGCATTTTGTGGTTTCAGGACACAAACTCTCGCATGAAGGCTCCGGGTCCACTTTGTCGCTGTAGCAATATGCGCCTATTTCCGGCGCAGCATATGCATCAGGACACTTTTGATAATTTTTATTGTTGTAAAAAAATGACGCTGAATAATTTTGCCAGCAGTTTCCATTATTCCAGATGCATTGAGGTTTTTTTTCGCAACTTGCCTGGTCGGCAAGAGACGAGCAATCTACAGATAAAGGCGGGGCGCAATCCGGATAGCCGGCATATTCATTAGACCCGTTTTTGCAAAAATAAGCATTATTAATGCAATAATTTAAGTTTCCCTGGTCGGTAAATTGGTTTTTGCAATTTGCAAAATTATTAGCATTGAATAAGCATTTGCCGGCATTGTCTGCCAAAACACATTGCGAATTAATATTGCATTGGCTTTTGCAGATATTATATTCATCAGAACATTTTGAAGGATCTTCTTTCTCGCAATTTTTTTTGCAGTCGTCCTGGCAAGAGCTTATGCAGCTGCTGCTATCAACATTGCCATTGCTGTCAGTTAAAAATGTTTGAGAAGTGTTTGGGCCATTTGTGCACAGCCTTGAATTATAAGCACTTTCAACGCATGCCTCTTGAGTAGCCGGGTCTGGGTCAGTGCATGATCCATAATCACCGCCTGTGTCCGGACAGGCATCATTGCATTTTTTTAAACAGCTGGAATTGGCATAATTAAATCCCTGGCAGTATTTTGACGGGTCGACAGGAGTTGACGATACTGGGTCTTGGAATGTTTCCGGGTCTTTTAAAATAATATGGCTTTGCTGGTCTGTGATTTGGTATGTTTTGAGAACATCAATATAAGGCATTGCCAAGTAGCACTGGGACGACGCTAATTTTTGTTTTGCCAGGTCTAATACATTTATATCATCTTGAATTGTCTGTTTTATTTCATTTTGATTTATTTTTTCTTTAAAGTATGTTAATTGTTGCCACAGATTTAATTTTTTCCACTTATCTTGGTCAATTATAATAAATGTTTTTCCATTTGCTTGGACTTGTGTTTCAACAAAACCAGGTATATCAGAACATGGAGTAGGATTTTTTGGGTCATCATTAGGATTTGGGCATCTAAACTCATTTAATCCTTTGTATTTTTTAGTTTGAGGGCTGCAGTTTGGGTCGCTAGTATTATTATAAACAGATACATCTATGTCTCCGTGCTCAATTTGGTCTTTAACGTTTATCGGACTTGTTGGGCAGCAATCATTTGTGCCTGCACGTTGGCTGCATGTGTCGTCGGGCGAAGCAAAAATATCAGGACATATGCCGGGGCAAGTTAATGGCTGATTACATACATTAGGATCAGGCGTGCACTTGTTATTGTCGCAAATGCACTGGTTCATTAAATTAGTTATTTCGTTTGACAAGCTGGCAACCACCTGGGCTTTTTTCTGGGCGCCGTCAACTAATTGCGTAAGGCAATCTTCCCTGTCGTGGTCTGAAAATGTCGGCAGATATATATTGCATTTGCCAGCACCAGTGTCGCATCTTTCTCCATCAGGACAATCTGAATCTTTTCCGCAAGGATCATCTGTTGCTATTTTTTCTCCGTCGATAGGATTTCCATTCTGGTCAAAACCATAACAATCTATTTTTCTTGTCAAAAGAGTTTCAGTCAAAGTTCCTATGGGAACTTCTGTAAAAGTGATGGCAGTCACGCCCGGAGGCAGCGGAGCGGGGCCAACTGGAATAATATCAGGAATCCATGATAAAACTCCGATTTTGCAGGTGCTCAAGTCAGGATTGATTGTATAAATAATCAAGGAGGCACAGACAATTATCAAAAGGCCTGTAATTCCAGCTTTTATCCAATCCTTGCCTTCATTTGTGAATTTTCCCCTTCCATAATCAATCAAATAATAAATTCCGCCGAAAGCTATTACAATAACAGCTATGAAAAGAGCTAAATTTGTTCCCAAGCCAAAAAAATAACAGACAAATTTGCCAAGAGCATTAGCGCTTGTGGCATCGGCGTTGTTAAATGAAAAGTTTTGGCCAAAAAGAGTAAAAGAAGGATATTGAATCTCAAGCGCTAAAACAAAACCGGCATTTAATAAAAAAATGCAGGTCAAGCAAAGAAAGAAAAAAAGTTTTTTTCCACAAGCCATAACTTTTTTATGTTAAATCCGAAATCCTAATTTCAAATGTCAAATTAAGTCCAAAGCAAAAAATCCAAAAACTACTTTTTGCTATTGCTTATAATCGTAGAAAAAATCAAACAAAATTCATGAGCTTCCTGCCAAAATTTTCTGCAATCAGTTTTTCTTAAAGGATTTGCTTTAGCAATCATTCTTAACCAATACATTGTTTCTTTTGATTCCTTTTTGCAAATTCCAATTTTATGCTGAAAATCTTTTCTTGACTCGGCGCAATCAGCTTCGCAATAGTTCGCGCTGATACTCGTGCTAGACCTTATAAATTGGCTTATAAGCGGACGATTAACTGGGCTATCAGGCAAACTTTGAACAAATTCGATAATATCTTCACCAAACTTTGCCGTCCTTTCCACTAAATCGTATTTCTTTTTATTATTTGGATTTTGAATTTGTTTTGACATTAGGATTTTGTCATTTGGATTTTCAAAACAGCATTTTGACTTAGTTCTAAGTAGACTCTAAGTTTTTCTTTGCCTCTCTCTGCTGCAAAACTTCTTGAGGATTGGTTGTAATTATCTGGTTTTCTGTCTGGCTGGCGACTACTTGCAGAAACACATGTTTTCTGCCGGCAAAAAATAATCCCTCTCCGACTGCCGCTTCAATCAATAGATATTTTTCCTGCTCGGTTAAATTAAAAGTTTTTTGCACAACATCAATATCTGCAGTTGACTGTTTCATCAAAAGCTGCAGAGACGAATTTGTAATAATTGCTTTGCCATAATCAGATTTCATAAAATCAGATACATCCTGGGTGATAGTTGTAACCCCCAGCCAGTATTTTCTGCCTCTTTTTG
>Ga0209777_10003093_pt1 | contig 21062 bp, 24 predicted proteins | sample FrelakmetHBP12HB_FD_187147 | JGI IMG/M metagenome (GOLD analysis project Ga0209777, IMG submission 187147) | Freshwater lake sediment microbial communities from the University of Notre Dame, USA, for methane emissions studies -HBP12 HB (SPAdes)... | ecosystem: Environmental > Aquatic >...
TGGTACCTTCAAGTTGTTTCCCGGCAGCATTTATGTCTTCCGCTTTTCAAAATCCATTACATCCTGGGCCAGTTTGGTAAATTGCTGGGCTGTCAGGCTATCGGGACGGGCGGTTACCGCGGTTGTCTTCAGGCGTGTGGCCGTATAAAGCATTTCGGGTGCAGGAGTGATGGCTATCATGGGAGTCTGACCGAGCAATTCTTCCACCTGCGTCATATTCAGCTGCGTATCTGAGCGGATGCGGTTGACAATAACCGCGTGGATTTTTTGTTTGCTTCCAGACAATTCAGCGAGGTCAGCCATAAGGGCTTTGGAATGAATGACCGAATTCGTGACCGGTTCCACCAGCACCAGGAAATAATTGCAGACCGGCGCCAGTTTTTGGGTCAACGGTGTCAAGCCAGCTCCCAAGTCGAGAACCAGGTACGGAGCTAGGTAACTCATCCGATTGACCAGAGCTTCCATGGGTTCTAATGCATTTATCAACAGGCCATCTTTTGGTTGGACCGACCCGAACAACAATCGCAAGCCGGTCCCGTGGATAAAGAGATTTTCCTTGATTTTCTGCCGGGTCAATCCCGACAGGTTGGAAGACACGAGTTCGCTCAGAATCTTAGGATTGGTTTCACCCATATCAGGGCCGAGGGTACCCATCCCCGGGCGTAATTCTGCCACAATGACATCGGTTTTTGACACGAGTCGAAGGGCATCTCCCAGGTTGACGGCGGTTGTTGTGACACCTTGCCCACCATGCGGTGCCAGGATCCCAATGGTGATGGAGCGGCTTTCGGTTGGCAAAGGTGAGGTGGATATTTTTCCCTTACTGGAACGTGCCAACAGAGACTTGACGTGGGCACTGAGTTCAGTGGGATGAGTCGGTTTGGTCAGATAATCATCTGCACCAGCTTCGAAACCGGTCACCTTATCGTCCAATTGTGTCTTGGCAGTGAACATGAGGATGGGGGTATTGGCTGTCAGTTGGTTGGCTCGTAAACGTTTGGCGACTTCATAGCCATCCATCTCCGGCATCATCACATCCAGCAGGATTAAATCTGGATTTTCAGCCTCAGCCTGGGTAAGCCCCTGTTCACCATTGTTGGCAGCAACGATTTGATAACCCTGTTTTTGGAGCATCAGCCCCACCAGTTTTAAGGTATCAATGTCATCGTCAACGATTAATATTTTCTCGGCCATAGTATATCCTCCGCAGAACTGAATCAAGTCTAGCATAAAGCGGTGGGAGTGGCAAGCGTCTTACCATACCAAGAACGAACTCCCTGTTTGCCAGGTAGACGCGCATAAACGGGATATACGAACAGTTTTAGAGTCCATTTAAGCTATGAGCTGAGTGATACAGGTCGTGTTCTTCAATGTAATCGTAAACCACGGGCGGGAGGTAGTAGCGGAAAGGACGACCCTCGGCAGCGCGCAAGCGGATTTCATGGGCGGCGATATCGAGCAACGGCGCATCCATAAAGCGGACTTTGGCGGTTATCCCGGGGATCTTTATTTCAAGGGCGGGGAGATCAATCGAATCCCCTGGACGGCGCATCACGCCGATTAAGCGGAGCACAGCCACCAGTTCCTTGTGACGATGCCAAGTCGGCAGGTCCCGTAATGAATCACCGCCCATCAAGTAGACCAGGTCTGCACCGGGGTATTGGTCCGAAATGATGTTCACTGTATCGAGCGCATAATGTGGGCCAGGGCGATCCATATCAACAGTGGAAAGTTCAAAAGTGGGGGCATCCACCAGCGCGAGACGAACCATTGCCAGGCGGTGCTCAAGTGGGGTGATGGGCTGAATCTTCTTGTGAGGCGGATTGGGGGTCAATATCCAGAGCAATTGGTCGAGACCAAGTTGGGAACGTGCCTCAGCAGCGAGGATAAGATGGCCGACATGGGGTGGGTCAAAAGTACCACCGAAGAGTCCAATCAGCGGAGCCATGAGCGTAGTATATCATCACACGAGTTTGATCCATGACCTTGATAGCCACATTTTCTAAACGGAATCGCCAGTTTGTTTTCATCATATCTTCATAATCATTGGTTATACTTTGATATATAAACAAGGAGAAATGGTCATGAAAAAAGTATGGAAATGGATTCTGGGTATTGTAATAGGACTGGTCGTTCTGGTAGTCCTGGTGGGCGCTGCATTCTTGATGCGAGGGGGGTTTCATGCAGGCCTTATCGAAAATGAGCATTTACGGACCTGGTCTCAGCAGGCTCCTGGAATGATGCCTAATAGCGGATTTGGCTATCAAATGCGCGGCCCTGGTAGGATGAATTACGGTGGGATGGGGCTTTTCGGTGGGTTCTTAGGAGGGTTGATTGCCCTCGGATTCCTGACCCTTATAGTGTTGGGGATTATCTGGCTGGCGAGAAACCTTCGCACGCTGAAGCCTGTTGATATGCCAACTGTGGCACCTGCCGTTGTAATGACTACCTGTAAGAAGTGTGGTAAACCTATTCAGGCTGAGTGGAACAATTGCCCATATTGCGGAAAAAAAGTGTGACGAACCGAATATCATATAATCCAAATGCAGGTACCAGGCTCCCGAGGAATTCGGGAGCCTGTCGTTTTAGAGTATTACTAATGTATTGGACAAGATATCGACCGCATAACAAAATTGTCTGGTAGAACCTGGTTATGTCATCCAAAACAATTGTGTGATCATTCAGTATATCCTTTACTTATGATATTTCCTACCATTATGGTGATGAGGAGTTCTTAGTGGTCTTGCCGGGTACCTCGCTGGAAGGAGGTAACAACTGCGCCAAACTTTTACGCTCTGCTTTCTTATTTCTTGATATTGAGCATAAAGGGAAAAAACTGCAAGCTACACTGTCATTCGGGGTGGCGATCTTTCCAGTACATGGCAATACCTGAAAAGAAGTCCTGCACACTGCTGACTGGGCGATGTATGCTGCCAAGGATACTGGAAAAAACTGTAGCAGCAACGCTCAATAAAAAAACACCGAAAGGCGTTTTTTTATTTCTTCTTTGGTTCAACCATTTCCTGCCGAACAGTACTTAGCAGGTTTTCAGCTTTAAGCTCATTCAAAGTATAGCAGGGAGATTCAAGATGGTCAGCCAGCGCCTGTGCCAAGCCCTGGTCAAAGGAGGCATGTTCCATGTTGATGACCACGGTGCGGTATCCCCGGCCTGCAATCTGTTCGGCGAACTCAAAGGCTTCCTCCTGCGGTGGCAGGACTCCGATTGAGACATTTCCCGCTCCATCGGTGAGAATTATTAGCAGCGGTTCCACGTCTGGATGGAGGATCTGTTCCTGTGAGAGCACTTCATAAGCCATCAGCAGACCGGCCGAGAGCGGCGTCTTTCCGCCCACCGGTATATCTGACAAGGCCCGCTGAGCCAGCGTGATGGAGTTCGTGGGTGGCAGAATGAGAGTGGCGCGGTCCTTTTGGAAGACAACCAAACCTACCCGGTCGCGACGTTGGTAGGCATCTGTCAGCAGGGAAAGGATGGCACCCTTGGTGGCTGCCATGCGTTCCGCCACAGCCATGGACCAGGAAGCATCCACCAGAAATAAAATCAGATTGGCTGCCTTCTTAACGCGCACCTTGCGCTGCAAGTCGCTCTTCTGGATGGCAAAAGCCACCTTCTTGCGTTGCTCGGCTCTTCCTTTCTGGTAAGGAGCCGCGGCGCGAATGGTGGCATCGAAAGCAACATCATCGGTCTTGCCGTTGGCGGGACGGGCTTGGATGTAACGCCCGTGTTTCCGCTCGGTATGAGTACGTGACCGGCGTCCACTGTGCTGACGGGTTAATTTATCAAGTGGAGTGTCGAGTTTGCGCGGTTCAAAAGTCTCACCGGCTTTGACCTTCTTGCCGCCATCCCACCAATGGGCGTCCTGTGAGCCGAAGATTGTCTGTTGGGGAGATGGTTCAGCGTCCGGCGATTGGTTGGTGTCATCCTGTTCAGTTGTCTCAGTTACGATTTTTTTTTTATGGATTCGGCATCAGGTTCTTTATCTACCGGCTCAGATGGTTCACCTTCGCTGGATGAACCCTGCAATTGCTCGATACGTTCCTGCAACTGCTCAGGTGTAATTTCGCTCTGGTGGAATGGACCATGCTTGATGCGATGAGGGAGCGCAAGCTCAGCGGCCAGAGCAATATCCCGGTCTGTGATGGAGCTGCGTTCCTCATAGGCAGCGTGTGCACGCGCAGCCTTAAGAATGACGATGTCAGCGCGGTGACCATCTACATTCAGGGAGGCTGTCAGGGCAGCAATCGAGAGTAGGTCACGTCTGGTATAGGCCACTTTTTCGACCATGGTACGGGCGTGGGCAATGATTCGGCTGAGTTTATCTTCGTGTGGTTGCCATGTCTTACGGAATGCTTCTGAGTCAGCCTCAAAGGCCAGGTTGTGTTCAATGATGGTCACCCGGTCACGTGCATCGCGGATTCCGGTAATTTCCACGGAAAGAGCGAATCGATCCAACAGTTGCGGGCGCAGATCGCCTTCTTCCGGGTTCATGGTACCAACCAGGATGAAGCGCGCCGGGTGGGCGAAGGAAATGCCTTCACGCTCAACAATATTCATACCCATGGCGGCGGAATCAAGCAGCACATCCACCACATGATCATCAAGCAGGTTGACTTCATCAATATAAAGCAGTCCCCGGTTGGCGGCTGCCAGCACACCCGGCTCAAAATGGCGTTCACCCTTTTGGATGGCTTTCTCAATGTCAAGTGTGCCAACCACCCGGTCTTCAGTGGCAGAGACTGGCAGGTTGACAAAGGGGATGGGTTTTTCATTGACCGGCAAAGGTTCACCGGAGGCAGCACGCTCGCGACATTCCGTGCACCACGAGGCAGGCTGATCCGGGTCGCAACCGAAGCGGCAGTCGCGAACAGTCCGGACTTTTGGCAGGAGAGCCGCTAATCCGCGCGCTGCCGTGGACTTTGCTGTACCACGTTCGCCGCGGATGAGTACGCCGCCGATGCGTGGGTCAACCGCGTTGAGAATCAGGGCACGTCGCATGCGTTCCTGACCGACTATGGCAGTGAAGGGATAGATGGTTGGCATGAAAGACTCCGAAATGAAATTATACTGCTCCTTCCCCAAATCGGTAAACGCTGGCTTTTAGGATTTAAGGGTGAACCTCCGGGATATAATCAGGAGAAACTAATGATTAATGAGGAATTGCCATGAATGAACTTGTTTCCGGTCTGACTGCTGAACTCGAACATATTGTCACGGATGCTGATACAGCCTCCAGTTGGGGCAGTGGATTGGTGCCGGTCTTTTCAACCCCGGCGCTGGTTGGCCTGATGGAGAGTGCGGCTGTCAAAGCGTTGAGGGGAACCTTGTCTCCCGGTCAGACAACCGTTGGGGGGCACATTGATGTGCATCATCTGGCTGCCACCCCGGTGGGAATGAAGGTACGTGCCAGGGCTGTGTTGATGGCTGTGGAGGGTCGCAGATTGGTTTTCAAAGTTCAAGCCTGGGACGAGGTTGAACTGATCGGTGAAGCTGACCATGACCGGTTTTTAATTGATGAAGCCAGGTTTGTGGCGAGAGTTCAAGCAAAAAATAAGACGGAGTAGGAACTAAAATCTATATGCCGATTAGCTGTATTATCATATCCCTGTTGTAGATGTACCTGGAATAAAAACAGGGAAGGCTGAATGCCATCCCTGTTTGTAAAGAGGGTATTTGATCAATGCACCATAACCACCACTGAACCCATTGCCATGGTTGAGCCATCGGCCATACTCACATCCACGAACTGAATGATGACCGGGCCTGTAATCCCGGCCATGCTTAAGTCAAAGGTCTTAGAGAATGTCCCCGGCATGCCCATCCCGGTTGAATTTACCAGCAACGAAGATTCGTTGACCTTGGTTCCGTCAGGGAGAAAGATGCGATAGGCAAGGTTATTTTCAAAGGGGGATATAGGAACGTTGCCGGTCACTGTAAATGGGCTTGTGACACTTGCCCAGACAGCAGGTGAGTCGATATTGATCGAACGCTCGGCTCCACTGGGCGTTGTAGTCACGCGCATGAGCCACAAGCGGCTTCCAATCATCCAGTAGGATTGCTTTTCGGCGAGGGAAGGGCAGCACAGCGGATCGCTTGGCCCCTGCACAAGCATATCCAGGTGGATGACACCGGAGGAGATATTCATGGAGTTAATCTGAACACGGTCACCAAGTATGTACTGCCCGGCCTGGCTAGGAGAACCGCCCGAATTGTAGACGGCGATGACTGATTCGAACTGGCCTGTCCCTCCGCTATTCTCTACCAGGATAATGCCAGCATCCTCCACGCCATCGCCGTTCAGGTCGCCAAAAGCATGGATATCAAGCATCTGGACATTATAAACATCAGAGGCGGTATTGACCGAATACGACCCATTCACCAGCGTGACATTGCGCCCAAAAGCGGGGGCAAAGTAGGTACCGTTGCGCAGCTTATCCACCGTCAAGCTGGAGCCAGGCGTCGGTGAAGGCAAGGTGGGTGTGCTGGTAATGGTCACCGGTGGAACGACCGTGTCCGTTATGGTTAGAGGAGGAACCAGTGTGTCTGTTCCGGTGATTAACGAAGGAGGAGATGCGGTTGGGCTGGTCTGAAGACTACATGCCAGGATGGCAATGGTCAGTGCCAGGATTGGGAAGAAAAGCTTGAATTTCATAGTATTCTCCATTATGGGTGATTCATTTACTCCGGTAATATCTTTGGATAGCCTCCCAATAAGGGAAGACCATACTGGGGTAATGAGAATTAAGGGATTGACGACAGCCAGGTGGCACCACCGTCGGTGGTTTTGTAGAGAGAGTAATGGTTGTTGATATCACTGGTCACGGCCCAACCGGTGGTGGCATTGACGAATTGAAATGATAGCAGTGTATCGTTAATATTAATGTTTGGCTTGACTGAGGACCAGGTTGAACCGGAATCGTGGCTGACATACAGGGCCGGGCCACCGTCCCAGACAAAGAAATCAACCTGCGAGGCAATCGAATAGCTTCCGTTGAGGACAACCGGTGTAGATGGATTCCAAGTCAGCCCGCCGTCATTGCTCAGGTAGAACACGGTACCTGGTGTTTCAAAATAAAGACCCACGGGTAAAACGCCATTGGTGCTGTTGAAGAAGCGCGGCAGGAAGGCGTTGGTCATCGCCCCGGAATAGCCTGCCGGCATGTTGATGGTTTGCTGTACCCAGGTGGCACCACCGTCCTGCGAAATATAAACATAAATGAAATCACTTGACGGTTGCTCACCGGTTACCCAACCGCGGTTACCATCCAATGCAACAATGCCATTCTTGTCGCCGACGAGGGGCAGGGTGTCGGTGGATCCGGAAACCATCGGATCATCAATGAAGGCCTGGTTCCATGTGGTCCCGCCGTCATGGGTGCGAAAGACTGCAACAGCCTCATGACTCATACCGGCACCCAGCGCAACCAGTGCCCATCCATCGGAGGCATCGAGAAATTGGAGCGATGCCCCACCGAAGGGGATGGCTATGGAACTCCAGGTATGCCCACCATCATTGGTATGGTGGAGCGTACCCATTGTGATGGTTGCACCGGAGGTGGTCACCCAAGCGTTGCTGGGATCCAAGAAGAAGCAACCAACAGTGACATCCACCCCGCTGATTCCGGCGGGGGTGACATCGTACCAGGTGGTACCACCATCGGTGGTGCGCAAGACGTTTGTATTGCCGATGGCCCATCCATTATTTGCATCCAGCATCTGAAGATCTGTGATCTGCGGAGAGGCAATTTCGGTCAGAGGGGCTTCGGCGGTGGAGGTGTTCACCGCTGTGATAAGTAAAGCGGGGGTCGAGACAGGCATATTGCATGCCAGAATTGCCAGAACCAGAACGAATATGGGAAAGATTAATTTTTGTTTCATTTTTTATCCTTTTCGTACAGGCATACCCATCAGTGGATTAAAGGTATCCAGTTGGATCCGCTGTCAGTGGTTTGATACAACTGTGAGTGACCGGTATCGTCCACACTTGTGAGCGCCCAACCAATGAATTTTCCCGCCATGCCAGCGAAAAACTCCAATTGGGATAGCCGCCCGCTCAGGTTGATATCTGGTTTGAGACTTGCCCAGCTGGATGCACCGTCGCGGGTATAGTAAAAATCGGTTCCACCGTTCCAGCAAAAGCCGTTCAACGCGTCCACGAAGAAGTAAACACCGGGGCTCGGGAGGATTTTGCGCATGTCTGTAGGATCTCCGCTCCAAGTGGTACCACCATTGTGAGTCATATAGAAGGTTTGGACGACAGTGGCTGGGTAATAAATCGATATTGGCAGGTAACCATCATGCCCAAAGAAAGCAGGTGCCTGGACCAGGAACTGGTCGGTGTTGAGTTCCAGGGGCAGGGTAATCGTTTGCTGCGCCCAAGAGGCACCTCCATCGTGCGTGACATAAAGATAAACTACCCCGGGCACAGGCCGGGAACCGGTCACCCAGCCCGTAGTGGCGTCGAGGAAGATCATTCCGTTTTTAATACCACTCAGCGGCAAAACATCGGAAGAACCGGGTTGGGTGGTGTCATTATGGAAGACACTCGCCCAGGTGGAACCACCGTCAGATGTCTGGAACAACTCAACAGCATTGGATCCGGCACCTGCCCCTCGATTAGCCAGCAGGCGACCTGTACTGGCATCCAGAAACTGAATGTCAGCTCCGCCAAACGGAACCGATGTCGAGGTCCAAGAGGTCCCGCCATCTGTGGTGCGGTAGAGCGTACCAGTAAAGAAGTCGAGGTTGGGAATCTGTACCCAGACGGTGTTGACGTTCAAGGCAAAAAAGCCGGTTGAGCGACCGATACCGGTAACACCCGGTGGGGTGGCATTCAGCCAGGTCGCCCCGCTGTCCACCGTTCGCAGGATATAACCGCTGCCGTTGCTGGCAATCCCCCAGCCGTGGTCAGTATCCTGAAAATCAATGCGAACAAGTACTGGCGAGGGGACAACCGGTAAATCCTCCGGGGGTGGACTGGGTGTGCCGGTAAGGGTGGCAGGTTGGATGGGCGTATCGGTAAGCGCAGCAAGCTGGATTGGCGTATCGGCTACGCTGATTGCAGGCGCCGCTGGGGTTGTATCTGGTCGCAGCCTGCATGCTGACACTGCTACTAGGATTATGCCAATTGCCAAGGGTATCTTAATACGCATGGGAGACTCTCAGATAGGTCAGAAAAAACCTGATTGATTGTAACTCCGTCTGGCATCATGGACAGGGGGAATCAAAGGGCACCTCTTGTAGACGGGAATTACACCATGAAAGTTCCTTGGGGCAGGGTGGGAATAAAAAAAGCGCCGGGAGCTCCGGCGCTTGATAAATTATTCGATCCACTCGATAATCGTCGCTTCTCCCTGTCCAACACCCACGCAAAGCGCGGCCAGGCCATAATAAGGTTGCTTCTCTTTCGGAGCGCGCCGTTTCATCTCATACAGTAGTGTGGTCAGGATGCGCGCCCCTGAGCAGCCCAGCGGGTGACCGAGGGCAATTGCCCCACCATTGACGTTGACCCGTTCCGGATCGAGACCCAGATCTTCGATCACAGCCAGGGACTGAATAGCAAAAGCTTCGTTCAATTCGATCAGACGGATATTGGATAACTCAAGACGAGCACGGGCTATGGCTTTCTTCACAGCCGGGACGGGACCCAGTCCCATTATGCGCGGCGGGACACCTGCAGCTGCTGATGAAAGGATCCGAGCCATCGGTTTAAACCCAAGCGCTTTGGCTTTCTCAGCGCTCATCAGGAGCAATGCAGCCGCCCCATCGTTCAGACCAGAAGAATTACCCGCTGTCACCGTCCCCCCTTCCGTGCGGAAGGCCGGGCGTAGTTTAGCTAGCGACTCCAAGCTGGTATCACGGCGTGGACGCTCATCGGTATCCACCATTATTGGGTCACCCTTTTTTGGGGGAATAGAGACCGGACTTATTTCTTCAGCGAATTTACCCGAGTCAATTGCAGCTATTGCCAACTGGTGCGAGCGCAGGGCGAAGGCATCCTGCATCTTGCGCGTAATATGTGGTTTCAGGGTGGCGATATTCTCGGCAGTTTCGCCCATCTGTTCTATACCGTATTTTTCCTGCATCTGTGGGTTGGGATAGCGCCAGCCGAGGGATGTGTCATAGGCAGTCAGGTTGCCAAAGGGAAAACCAGACTCAGCTTTGGGCGTGGAATAGGGGGCGCGGCTCATTGACTCTACGCCTCCGGCAATATAGACATCCCCTTCACCTGTTTTGATGGCGCGCGCTGCCTGGTTGACAGCATTCAGTCCGGAGGCACATAATCGGTTGAAAGTCACACCGCTCACTTCCACGGGCAGTCCTGCCAGCAGAAGCGCCATGCGGGCTATGTTACGGTTGTCCTCGCCGGCCTGGTTGGCGCAGCCCAGGTACACTTCCTCCACCTGCGCCGGGTCAAGTTTATTCCTTTCGATTATGGCTTTGATCACATGCGCGGCCAGATCGTCCGGCCTGACGGTGGAGAGTTCGCCACCAAGGGAACCGATGGGTGTGCGGACGGCATCAATTATGACTGCTTGGGGCATGACTAATACTCCAGAGTAAATTATGGGTGAGGTTGTGTTGTGTTTTTCGTCTGGAGCTCGCCGATGAACCGAATGTGCTGGATGTTGACTAAAATGGCTTCCTGCCTAAGCAGAACGCTTGGATTTGCCTGGATGCTCACACTTGCTCGTGTGATCGGCAGGAAAGGTAGAACGGGTTCAGCCAGGACATGGACCAGATCAAGAGCACCTTGCATGTGTATTTCACCGCGGGCTTCCATGCCATCCATGACCAAAATTACCTCGTATTTTTCTTTTGGGTACTTAATAAATCGCGGGGAAGTCGGTGGAATTGGTTGCGGTGGTTCAAAAGCCAGTACAATCCCGGTCTTTGGGATAAAAGAGACCACTGTTTTCTCCAAAATTTTAGCCGGGTTTTCCAACCGTGCCACGGTGGCATTGCGCACCATAATACTGGTGTCGCGCTGATCATTTAAGAAATCCGAAAGCCGCCGATCCCGCAGGAAAACTCCCCCGCTTATGGAATGTTCATGAGTGAAAACAACGATCTGGTAAGGAATAGACGTATCAACCATATTGTCCTTCCTAAAAAAGTTACAAGGTCGGTTGTCTCGCCGAGAATGTATTAAAACAACGGCAATCTCCTCCCATTTTACTCCCTCCCGGGAATTGCTAGGGCAGGATAATTGACTAAAAAGTGAAGGATTTTTGTATTACAGGTATAATGACGCATGGCACTACTCTATATTATTGGAAACCGCCATAATGTAGGCGGAAATTTCGACTGGAACCATCCCAATTCATTCCAAGGAGGCCAGGTCAATGCCTGCCAAAGGTTGGATAGAGGTCAATGATCTTTACTGCAAAGGTTGCGAACTGTGCATCGCTGCTTGCCCACCACAGGTTATGGCGCTTGACATAGAGCGCCTGACTACGAAAGGATATCACCCGGCGCGGATCGTCAAGGACGGCTGTACCGGGTGCGCTATTTGTGCCTTGGTATGCCCCGATGCTGCCATCACAGTTTACCGTGAAATCACCAAGGCTCCAGCGACCACACCGGTTGGAGGATAACATGACTCGTGAACTCTGGGAAGGCAATCAAGCGATCGCTGAGGCTGCCATCCGGGTAGGTCTGGAGGCATATTTCGGTTATCCGATCACTCCACAAAACGAGATCCTGGAGTGGCTATCGCGCCGCATGCCGGAACTGGGACGTGCATTTGTCCAAGCCGAGGCGGAATTAGGGGCAATTAACATGGTTTATGGCGCGGCCTGCACGGGGGCGCGTGTGATGACTTCGTCGTCCAGCCCCGGAATCAGCCTGATGATGGAAGGACTGTCATACATCGCGGGAACCGAAGTCCCTATGGTGCTGGTTAACGTGATGCGCGGCGGTCCGGGACTGGGAAATATCGCCCCGTCTCAAGGCGACTATAACCAGATCTGTAAAGGCGGTGGTCATGGGGACTACCACCCTATCGTGTTGGCTCCGGCCTCGGTCCAGGAAGCGGTGGACTTGATGCCGCTGGCCTTTGACCTGGCGGAGAAGTACTTGACCATTGCCTGTGTCCTATTGGACGGATCCATCGGCCAGATGATGGAACCTGTGCAACTACCCGAAATGCGTGAGGTAAAACGCAAGGACTTCCCCTGGTCCACAACAGGTGCCAAGGATCGCAAACGACGATTTTTAACCTCCATTTACCTTGAGCCAGTTGAGGAAGAAAAGACCAACCTCCGCTTGCTCAAACGCTGGGAAGATATTCAAGCCAACGAGCTTCGTTACAGGGAATATTACCTTGAAGATGCCGAGATCATCGTTATCGGCTTTGGGACTGCTGGCCGGATCGCACTTTCAGCCGTGCGCGCTGCCCGGGAGCAGGGCATCAAGGTTGGCCTTTTCCGCCCTGTGACCGTTGCACCATATCCGTATGCCCGTGTGGCCGAACTGGCCTCCAAGGCCAAGGCTTTACTGGTTGTTGAGATGAACTCCGGCCAAATGCTCGAGGATGTGCGCCTAGCGGTCAATGGTCGCACGCCGATTGAGTTCTACGGGCGCTTGGGCGGGATGGTACCGTTCCCGGATGAGATCCTGGGTGAGATTCAACGTATTTTCAAAAAGACCCCTAAGGTGGTGGATGATCCTACCAAGGTCTGGTTGAAGCGAATGAACGCTTTAGTGAAATAGAGGTAGACATGGCAACTCTTGCTATTCCAGAGAATTTGGTATACGAACGCCCTGAGTCCTTTACCGATGTCCCCACCCATTATTGCCCTGGCTGCACGCATGGCATAGCCCATCGTCTTGTCGCCGAAGTGTTGGATGATATGAACCTGACTGATCGCACCATCGGTGTGGCTCCGGTCGGCTGTGCGGTGTTCGCCTATAACTACTATGCTACTGACTTTGTGGAGGCACCTCATGGACGTGCTCCTGCCATGGCGACTGGCATCAAACGCGTCCAGCCAAACAGCATTGTCTTCACCTATCAAGGTGATGGTGATCTGGCTTCTATTGGCATGGGTGAGATTGTACATGCAACCGCGCGCGGTGAGAACATCACTGTCATCTTCATCAATAATGCAAACTTTGGCATGACAGGTGGACAGATGGCCCCCACCACCCTGCCAGGCATGAAGACCACTTCCTCCCCCAATGGCCGCGATGTGGAACTGCAGGGTTACCCGATCCGCATAGCTGAGATGCTGGCTACACTGGATGGGGCTGGTTATATCGTCCGCCGCAGTCTGCATGACCCGAAGAACATCCGCCTGGCAAAGAAAGCCATTCGTACCGCATTTGAAGTGCAGAACCGCGGCCTGGGATTTTCGCTGGTTGAACTGCTCTCCACCTGCCCGTCCAATTGGGACATGTCACCTGTCGACTCGCTTAAGTTTGTGGAAGAGCGGATGATCCCGTATTATCCGCTTGGTGATTATAAGGTTGCGCCAGCCGTTACGGCGGCGAAAATTTAGAGAGGAACGTCATGCAAAAAGAGATCATTCTCTCCGGTTTTGGTGGACAGGGCATCATGTTCGCCGGGCAAATCCTGACTTATGCAGCCATGGACGCAGGTAAGGCAGTAACCTGGATCCCGTCCTATGGTCCGGAAATGCGCGGAGGCACGGCCAATTGCACGGTTGTTATTGCTGACGAAGAAATTGGTTCACCGGTGGTTAAAAACCCGGACCTGGCGCTTGTCATGAACCTGCCCTCGCTTGACAAATATGAACCGCTGGTTAAGCCTGGTGGCTGGCTGGTGGTCAATGAATCAATGGTGGATCGGACTGTCAGACGCAAGGATATTACCGCTGTAGCCATCCCCTGTAATAAAATTGCAGAGGAGCTTGGCAGTCCCCGCTTGGCGAACATGGTTGCAATAGGTGCACTGATGGTGGGCCTGGACGTGCTTACGCTTGCGGATCTGGAAACTGCGCTCAACAACCACATGCCGGGTCGCCACAAGCAATTGTTACCCAAGAATGTGGAAGCGCTGAAAAAAGGCGCCGAGTTCGCTGCAGATGTACGTAAGAAGTAAATTAGCAGAAATAATAATAGAACCCGCTTTCCATTGGTGGAGAGCGGGTTCTTGTTTAGGATAAAATCAGGAATGAATAAGCCCATTATTAAGTGGGTGACGCGCTCGTTAGCGGTGGTCGTATTCGGTCTGTTGGTGTGGTGGGCCGTGTATAACGCGCCGCTGATGGAAATCTGGACCGTCATCCGCGATTTACAGTTTTGGCAAATTGTCGCCTTGCTGATGGCGAATGCCATCCTGTACGTGTTAGTCACATTGCGCTGGTGGCTCATTGTTCGGGCGGATGCAAAGCGCGTACCCTACTTGCCACTCATGGGCGTACGTGTTTCGGCCTTCGGCGTGAGTTATTTCACTTTCGGACCACAGGTCGGGGGAGAACCGCTGCAGGTGCTTTTCCTGCAACGGAACTATGGGCTTACTTTTACTCGCGCAACTGCCTCGGTTTTGATGGACAAACTGCTCGAGTTCCTGATTGACTTTCTTCTGTTGCCGCTTGCGCTGACCGCGATTATTCGGTCTGGTGCGTTGATCGAAAATGGGTCCTCGTTTTCATGGGAATCAATCGGGCTTGTTTTGCTGGTACTCTGGCCGCCAGCCCATATCATCATGCTTTACCATCGCCATTACCCATTGACTGCATTGGTACGGGGAATTCCATTCATTCCGAAAAAGGCAAAGGCCACTCGTTTTCTGCATGCGGCCGAGTGGCTGGCCGGGGATTTTTGCCGGCGCCATCTACCAAATCTGCTGGGAGCGCTGGGTGTTTCTCTCTTAGCGGGAGCAGGGATGGTCGGTGAGTATACCTTGATGGCCTCCTTCCTGGGTATTCACTTGCCGTTCTGGAAAACTGTTGCTGGCTGGGCAGCTGGCTGGCTGTCTTTCCTGATGCCCCTGCCAGGTGGATTGGGAGCATTGGAGGCCAGCCAGGTTTTTGTACTGGGTAGATTTGGGGTCCGGAATGCAACGGCGATAGGTATGATCCTGTTGATGCGCGGCCGTGACCTGATAATTGGTGGACTGGGCCTTCTCCTGGCCGGAACATCTATCTGGAAAAACAAATCCAGGTCGGCATAAGGGTATAATCCAGTTATGAATTTTCTCATCACCGGTGCAGCCGGCTTCTTAGGTTCTGCTCTTGCCAACCAACTTGCCCGTGAAGGCCATCAAATTCGTGGCCTCGACGACCTTTCCACAGGGGACCCGCAAGCGCTTTCTCAGGATGTCCACTTCACACGCGGAGATGTAAATGACCGCCCCAAGTTGTGGACACTGCTCCAGGAAGTGGATTGTGTATACCACCTGGCAGCACGTGTCTCCGTACCAGAGTCCATCCTGTACCCGCGTGAATATAATGCTGTGAATGTGGGCGGTACCGTCAGCCTGATGGAGGCCATGAGGGATGTCGGTGTTAAACGCGTAGTCTTTGCATCTTCCGGGGCTATTTACGGCAACCAGGATATCCAACCCCTGACTGAAGGCCAGACACCCCATCCGAGTTCACCGTACGCCGTCTCAAAACTGGCAGCGGAATATTACGTTCGTACGATTGGCGCGCTATGGGGGATCGAAACTGTTTGCCTGCGCATCTTTAATGCCTTTGGACCTGGCCAGCATTTACCAGCCTCCAACCCGCCAGTGGTGCCATATTTCCTGCGCCAGGCTGTGCGCAATGGGACACTGGTGATCTTTGGGGAGGGAAACCAGACACGTGATTATGTTTACGTGGATGACGTGGTGTCAGCCATGGTGGCCGCGGCAACCGCGCCAAATATCAATGGGCTGGTAATTAACATTGGTTCCGGGGTTGAGACAAGTATTCGTTCCCTAGCGAACCTGGTATTGAGTGTCACCGGCAACCAGGCCAACATAGTCTCGAACGCTCAAGGCCCAGGGGGAATCTCGCGCCTATGTGCTGACCTGACACTAGCGGGGCAAAAACTGAACTACAAGCCATCTATTTCTCTCGAAGAAGGTCTTAGGTTGTCGCTGCAAAGGGATGTTCGGTATAAAATCACTAAAGAACTGACCCTGAAGGACACGAACGCCACAAAATGATTTGTAGCTGCTGGCGGTTGCCATGAGACCTCCAACCCCACTAAAGCAAAATTTTTTTGATCGCCCCACATTGATGGTCGCTCGTGAAATGCTCGGGGCACGGTTGATTCATGTATTGGATGGAGCAAGATTGGCTGGCATCATTACCGAGACCGAAGCGTACATAGGTGAAGAAGATTTAGGTTGTCATGCCAAAGCTGGAATAACAAAGCGCAACGCTGTCATGTATGGCCCAGCTGGATATGCTTATGTTTATTTTACCTACGGCATGCACTGGATGTTGAATGTCGTTACCGAGCGGAAAGGATTCCCAGCGGCAGTGTTGATCCGGGCAATGGCAGCGGTTGAAGGTAGGGAGATCATCTCTACCCGTCGTGAGGGAGGCGATACGGCTGGCCCTGCTAAATTGACCCGGGCACTTGGTATTGATAGGGCGCTGAACGGCGTGAATTTATGTGACAGGGCGGCGGGTTTGTGGATTGAAGCGGGTGTGCCGGTTGCTGAAAATGATATAATCACTGGCCCAAGGGTGGGATTGAATACCGTCCCGGAACCATGGAAGTCCATGCCCTGGCGTTTTCGTGCATCCCCTCCGACTCCTTTCCCACCGGAGGAGAGTCTCAGATGATGATAAAATTGGGCGCAAGTTGCCTCGTTTTTCCCTTGCGCAACCTGTTTTCCAAGCTGTGAGATAGAACCATGTTCAAACGCAGTAATCAAACATCCCTACCCCCAACCGTGCAAATCGTTGAACGTATTACTTCCGTGCTTGGCGCGGGAGTCATCTGGCAGGGTAGCATCACTGGCTCTGGTGGCGTTCGCGTCGAAGGGACCTTTGAAGGTCCGATCGCTCTAAATGGTCTCTTTGTCGTTGGTGAGACCGGCAAAGTGACCTGTGAAAATATCCGCGCAGCCAGTGTCATCGTTGCCGGGGCTGTCAAGGGTAACATCACAGCCCAAAAGGTAGAAATCCGTTCCAGTGGGCGCGTCTGGGGCGATATTATCACCACTGCTTTTGCCACCGAAGAAGGCGCCTTTCTGCGCGGACAGATCCGAATGGAAGATGCCGTGGACCTCGGTCTGGATACCTCTACCGGGACACCTCCTGTCCCGGAATAAACTCTGCCTGTCAAAGTGTAATCTCCCTTGAACGAAAAACCTGTTTCCAAGATCACCATGTCCAGTCCCGACTTAACCGATGCTGAGCGCCAGGCTGTTTTCGATGTGCTCAATACACCTGTGCTCAGTATGGGGCCACAGATCCATGCTTTTGAGAAAGCATTCACCGATTTCACAGGATTGAAACACGCCATCGGGGTTAACTCAGGCACCGCCGGCCTGCATCTGTGCATCCGTGCGGCAGGAATCGGTGCGGGCGATGTGGTAGTGACCACCCCATTCTCGTTCGTTGCCTCGACCAATGTGCTCCTATTTGAGAATGCCATCCCGGTCTTTGTGGATGTGGACCCGCGCACCGGTAATTTAGACCCGCTAATATTTGCTGAAGCTGTAAGGGATTTGGATGGGGGTGGCGAAAATAATTACCGCAGATGGCTTCCCAGGCAGGAGTCCGCAATACATGGTCCGCTAAAAGCCGTCCTGGCGGTGGATGTGTTTGGTCAACCTGCTGACTGGGACCTTATCCGTAAAACTGCCGGAGAGTTCGGGTTGACGACGATTGAAGACTCATGTGAGGCGCTGGGGGCTGAATATAAAGGTCACAAGGCTGGAACACTTGGCGATTTTGGTGTGTTTGCCTTCTACCCCAATAAACAGATCACCACGGGTGAAGGTGGTGTCATCGTGACCGATAATGGTCAGGCCACCGACCTGATGCGCGCCTTGCGCAATCAGGGCCGCGCCCCTGGTGACACCTGGCTTTCGCATACTTATCTTGGATACAACTATCGCCTGGACGAGATGTCGGCTGCACTGGGTGTGGCACAAATGATCAGGCTGGATGAACTTATGCGCAAGCGCGAACAGGTGGCAGCCTGGTACGGGGACCGGCTAGCTGAAATCCCTGGTGTGGAAACACCTTTCATTGAATCATTCACCACGCGCACATCCTGGTTTGTCTATGTGGTACGTTTTGACCCAGCACTCGATCGCAATACCCTGGCAAAGCAATTGGAAGCGCGTGGCGTGCCGGTACGACCCTATTTCCTGCCAATCCATCTCCAGCCCTATATGGTGGAACGCTTTGGCTATCAGGAAGGTGCCTATCCTGTCACTGAAGACCTGGGCCGGCGCGGACTGGCACTTCCATTCTCCGGCGTAATGACCGAAGAGCAGGTTGATTTTGTCTGCCGAGTCGTTCACGAGGAACTTGGCAAACTAAAGTAACCATGGTCGATTTTCCTCCTCCCCGCCGTGGGCTGAGTTTGCAGATCACATTGATCATCGTGCTGGCCACGTTTTCAACATTGTTTGCATTACTGGCCTCGCGTGAACCGATTGGCTTGCGCTTTACGGTTTATATTCTGGTGGCTGCACTTGCCTTTTTCCCACTTCCTTTTTTGGTTTACTGGTTGTACTCGCTGAATCGCGCCAATTACAGCCTCGACCGGGACAAACTAACTATCACCTGGGGCCTGCGGACTGAACAGATACCGGTCTCGGAGGTGGAATGGGTTCGCCCGATGTCGACTATGGTTACGCCACTTCCACTCCCCTTTTTCCGCTTACCGGGTGCGATTCTAGGAGTCCGAATTCACCCCGACCTCGGGGTGGTGGAATTTCTTGCCTCGGATGTAAAGGCTTTGCTGCTGGTGGCCACAACCAAACGGGTTTTTGTAATTTCGCCTCAAGACCCGAATGGTTTTATGGAGACCATCCAGCGCTCCATTGAAATGGGCAGTCTTGTGCCTATTTCTCCTCAATCAGTCTATCTGTCGTTTGCTGTCATCCAGGCTTGGGAGAGCATGTTGGTGCGCTATCTCTGGTTTGCCGGCCTGTTTCTGAACATCGGCCTGCTGACCTGGGTCAGCATGATGATCCCCTCATTGGGACATGTCCCACTTGGTTTCCTTCCTTCTGGGATGCCAGGCGATGCGGTCCCAGGTGCAGGGTTGATTCTGCTGCCGATCGTTAGCATTTTCTTCTGCCTTGCGGGCTGGCTGGCTGGTTTGGCTTTCTACCGTCGCCCTGATCATCGCCTGTTGGCCCATATCATCTGGGTCAGTGGAGTATTAACTCCCATGCTCTTTCTTGTCGCGGTGATGTTTATTGTTACTACACCTGCATAAACCCCTGCGAGCATAGTGAAATTTATGCAACCATTATTACAATTATTACTTGGCATCCTCTTCGCGGCCATCATTGCTTTTATTGCCTACCGTGCCAAAAGCCTGAGTCTATCAGGTGCCCTAGGTGCCTTACTGGAGGGATCAATTATCTTTGGGTTGGGGGGTTGGCAGTGGGCGACTCTCCTGCTGGCCTTTTTTGTTTCCTCCAGTGTCCTGACGCGCATGTTTGGGAAAAAGAAAGCTTCCCTGAATGAAAAGTTTGATAAAGGAGGGCAGCGCGATATCGGTCAGGTACTTGCCAACGGTGGGATCGCTTCCGTCTTTGCTGGCCTGCACTTTTTCTTCCCCGGTGCAGCCTGGACCTGGATAGCGTTCGCAGCTTCACTGGCGGCGGTCAACGCCGACACTTGGGCTACCGAACTAGGCGTTCTTAATCCCACCATGCCGCGCCTGATCACCACCGGGAAACAAGTTGAGCGTGGAACGTCCGGGGGTGTGTCCCTCTGCGGCACATTGGCTGCGGCTGGAGGTTCGGTATTGATCGCCGTGCTGGGCGTGATTTGCACACCATCTCTGAACCTGGTAACCCCCAAGCTTTCCTTAGTCGTGGTTTTTATTATTTTGCTCTTTAGCGGTCTGCTTGGCTCACTCTTCGATTCTCTGCTTGGTGCCACCGTCCAGGCCATTTATTGCTGCCCGCAGTGTGACAAGGAAACCGAGAAACACCCGCTTCACATCTGCGGCACACAGACCGTGCAGGTGCGAGGGCTCAAGTGGATGAACAACGATATGGTCAACCTGTGCTGTGCTGCGATGGGGGCAATTATCAGCGCCTTCTTATAGACACGAATAACATCTCACCCCAATAGGTGCGCCAGTAATATTCTAACCCCAATTAGCACCAGCACAATCCCTCCGACGATTTCCATCCGCTTGCCAAACTTCTCACCCAGTTTGTTCCCCAGCCGCAGCCCCAGCAGGGAGACCAATCCCGTCACTACGCCGATGACCGCAGCCGGGTACCAGATAGTGATTCCGACTATTCCCAGACTGAAACCTATAGCGAGGGCATCTATACTGGTTGCCACCGCGAGCAGCACCAACGACCACCCTCGAGAGGGGTCTTTTTTCTGTTCATTGGTGTTGGGGTTGAACCCGGAAAGCACCATCCGACTTCCTATTAAACCCAGCAGACCGAAGGCTACCCAGTGGTCGTACGCAGCGATATAGCGGGTGATAGTCGCCCCGGCCATCCAGCCCAGAACCGGCATGATGAACTGGAACAACCCAAAATGGAATGCCAGCCGGAAGGTTGAACGCGGACCTTCAGCCCGGCGCGTGGTCCCCACACCAATACAGACGGCAAAGGCGTCCATGGACATGGAAATAGCAATAAGAAGAACTTCGAAGAAATTCATAGCTCTTTGCAGGGGCAACCAACCGGTCGCGCCTTTCTGAATATCTATGCTTTCCAGATTTTGAAATCTTCGAGGATGGATCCCCCCACGAACTCCCGGAGGATCGAATTGTCCGGGATCAAGCTGGTTTCGACCGGTAGGAACCATTCCAGAAAAGCCAGCAGCCGTTTGGCCTCGATGTATTCCGGCGTACCGTGCGGTACCTGGCGCAGGAGTGGTTCTGCCATCGGCTGGAGCGCTGAAAGTTCATAGACGAGTGC
>Ga0209777_10003094_pt1 | contig 21036 bp, 17 predicted proteins | sample FrelakmetHBP12HB_FD_187147 | JGI IMG/M metagenome (GOLD analysis project Ga0209777, IMG submission 187147) | Freshwater lake sediment microbial communities from the University of Notre Dame, USA, for methane emissions studies -HBP12 HB (SPAdes)... | ecosystem: Environmental > Aquatic >...
GAATGTGGCGGAGAAGGCACGACCTGGCAGGTTGCGTCCGGCTGAAATGGGCAGATCAACCGACGCCGATGGCGAGAGGGAATGTGCGCGAGCTTCTCCTCCACATCCCTTGCACCGGCCCCTTGACAAACTCTGCTTCATAGATGGTCTTTACCGGCTGCCCAATTGCAATGGCAGAAACGCCTGCACGGTCGACGCCTGCGATCCGGTTCTCGGTTGTGTTCATGCGGACAATGCCGGCGCTTGCGGCAACGAATTGCCCTTCTGCGCCCAGGAATACTGCGATCCGAATTTGAGCTGTCGATCCGGCGCACTGGGGTCGGATTCCACCCGCGGCTCGGATCCGCTAACCATGCCATTCGTGGCTTTTAGTCTTTGAGGTGCGCCTCAAGCTTGCGAAGCGCCTCACACTCGATCTGGCGCACGCGTTCGCGGGTCAGCTTGATCTTCACGCCGATCTCTTTGAGCGTAAGCGGTTCGTCGCCGTCCAACCCGTAGCGCAGGCGCAGGATTTTCGACTCCCGTTCGTCCAGGTCGCCGAGCAGCCCGATGATCCGCGCCGCCTGCGTCTCCGAAACCATAGCCTCTTCCGGAGAAGGCGTTCGCTCATCCGCCAGACCCTCGGTCAGCGTCCCTCCGTTGGCCCCATCCGAATCATGCGTGGGGGCGGAGACGGCCTTTACCGCGCTGCGTATGTGCTTGACCTTGCTGACGGTCATCTCCAGCCGCTCGGCGAGCTCCTCGATGCTTGGCGTGCGTCCTTCGGTCTCCAGAAACTGCTCACGCATTTCGCGAAAGCGCGAAATCATCTCCACCATGTAGGCCGGAATGTGAATCGGCTTGTCGCTGTTGATCAGGCTCCGCTTGATCGACTGCTTGATCCACCACGATGCGTAGGTGCTAAAGCGCGTGTTGAGGTCGGGGTCGAAGCCCTCCACGGCGCGAATCAACCCCAGGTTGCCCTCGTTAATAAGATCGTTGAGCGGTGCGCCGCGTTTGGCGTATTTTTTGGCGATGTTTACCACCAGACGCAGGTTGGCCTTGACCATCTGCTCGCGGGCGACCGCAGCGTCGGCCTCGATCAGCTCGCGATGGTTAAGCGAGACTTCCCCACGGGCGAATCGCTCGGCCACGCGATGGCCTTCGCGCACGATCGACGACAGGCGCTTTTCGTCCTCCGCCGAAAGCAGCGGCGCTTCGTTGATCTGACGCAGGTAAAATTGTAGGCCCGTATCGACAGCGATGGTACCACCCTCCACGCGTGTCTTTGGATTTCGGCGATTCCCCGCGCGCCGATCGTACGTCTCAGGCAGCGCGCACCCGCCGGTCGCCGCCTACACCGTTTCGCCCGGCGATTCCTCCGCCGGTGTACTTCGCGGCGGCGGCGGAACGTGGGGAATGGGTTGGATCACCCCGGACGTTTCAGGTCCCGGGCCGTGCAGTCCTCCCCGACGGACCTTCGGCGCCGCCCCTGTGCCCGACTCCGCATCCTGTTCCGCGGACCATTCCGCGCGCTTCTTGGAGAGTCCGATCTTTCGCTCCACCGCGTCCACCCGGAGAATCTTGACCAGCAGCTTATCCCCGATTTTGACCTCGGCGTGCGGATCCTCGACTTTATGATCGGCTAATTCGCTGACGTGCAATAGACCTTCGAGGTTCTCTTCCAACTCCACGAAGACGCCGAAGTTGGTGATCTTGGTGACCATACCCTCGACGATCTGTCCGGGAATGTAGTTCTCCGGGACCGCCCTGGCCCAGGGATCTTCGTGCAGTTGTTTGAGTCCCAGAGCAATCCGCTGCTTTTCCTCCTCAACCTTCAGGACCACGCATTCGATGGTCTCGCTCTTCTTGAGAATCTCCGAGGGGTGCCCGATCTTCTTCGTCCAGCTCATATCGGACACGTGCAGCAATCCGTCGATGCCCTCCTCGATCTCGACGAATGCCCCATAATTCGTCAGGTTGCGGACCCGACCGGTGATTCGGGTATTGGGCGGATATTTCTCGGCGACGTGCGTCCACGGGTTTTCCTGCGTCTGTTTGATCCCCAGCGAAATCTCCTGCTTGCCCTTGCTGATCTCGAGCACGATGATGTCGATCATGTCGCCCACCGCGAGCATCTCTGACGGGTGGTTGATCCGCCGCGTCCAGCTCATTTCGCTGATGTGCACCAGGCCCTCGACGCCGGCCTCCAACTTCACGAACGCTCCGTAGTTCATGATGTTGACGATTTCACCCTTGTGCCGCGAGCCCACCAGATAACGCTTTTCCACCTCTTCCCAGGGATTGACCTTGAGCTGCTTGAGGCCTAGGGCGATCTTCTCCTTGTCGCGGTCTACGCTGAGGACCTTTACTTCGACCTCGTCGTCGATCCGCAGAACCTCGGACGGATGGCCGACGCGGTCCCAACTCATGTCTGTGATGTGCAACAGACCGTCGATGCCGCCAAGATCGACGAACGCGCCGAAGTCCGCGATGTTCTTGACCGTGCCCTTGCGCGTCTGGCCTATCTCCAGCGTCGACATCAGCGCTTCCTTGGCTGCCGAGCGCGCCTCCTCGATCAGCTTGCGCCGCGAAATCACGATGTTGCGGCGCTCGGCGTCGATTTTGAGAATCTTGGCCTCGATGGTCTTGCCGATGAACTCGCCGATATCGCCGGGGCGACGAATGTCGACCTGCGAGGCGGGGAGGAACACCGGATATCCGATGTCCACGAGCAGCCCGCCCTTGATCTTGCGCATGACCCGCCCTTCGACGTTGTCGCCCTCGTTCTTCGTGCTGACGATTCTCTGCCAGTTGAGGACTCGGTCGGCCTTGCGTTTGGAGACAACGATATGACCGCTGTCGGATTCGACCGCGTCGAGCCAAACCTGAACCTCATCCCCGGCCTCGACCGAAGTAGGGTCGTCCCATTCCTCGGCCGGGATTAGCCCTTCGCTCTTCAGGCCCACGTCGATCACGATGTCGTCGCCGGCCCGCCCGACCACAATGCCCTTGAGGATTGATCCCGGCCTGAACTCCTCGCTTTGCTGGTCGATCATCTTTCCGACCAGTGCGTCGCTTGTGGTTGCGCCGAGGAGCTGGGCGAGCTCGTCGTCGATTCCGCCTTGAATGTCGATTTCCGCGATGAGGTTTCGATCTACCATGTCTCGTGAGCTTTATCCGGCTGTCAAAAAGGAAGCGCTTGCCACAAGCGCGGGCGTGTGCCGATGCCGCCGGAGGAGTGCAAAGTGCAAACGCGATCCACCGTCACGAACGCGGCCCAAGCCGCGTTTACCGCGTGATCGGAGCGTGGAAACTATAACGCCGACCGCGTGGGTTACCAAGCCTGTCGGCGCACCAATACTCGTCATTTTATTGCAGGCAGACGCCCTCGCACGTCCATTGCATTGAGCGACGTCGAGTGCCTAGCATACGCTGAGCCTCTTGAAGCCATGACGCCGTTTGCGGCTCAGGAGCTTCCGTCCGTTGTGCGTCCGCATCCGCGCCCGAAAACCCTGCTTCCGCGCACGCTTCACCTTGCTGATTCTTCTTGGATAGTGCATCGTTCAAGACTCCGATAGCTCGAGCGCCTGGTTTTGCTGCTTTCCTCTTTGACAGATCCTCAAATACCGAGACCCATCAGTATATCCTCTGGCCGCCGAATTAACAACCCGCGGAAACGACTTCCATTGCGCGACCAATGGGTTGACCCAGCAAAACCGAGTTGTTAACCTGGAGCAGCATTGTTCCGATCTAAGCAATGCGGGGGTCGGGCCGCCTTAAAGCTCGACTGCTAATGCGGTACCGTTGGTGCCGAGTTTCACTGAAACCGGCCTGTAGCGAAAGGTGCGGGCACTATTGCCTGTTCGCGGCTTTCGCCACCGGCCAGTTGGGGACGGTCTCGTGAGCAATTCCGACGTTTCGGCGCGGGCCGAAGCAGTTCTGGCCTATGTATTTAGCCAGCCACAACTGCTTGTTACCTCGCTGACCCATTCGTCGATCGCGAATTCAAGGGGCGAAAGTAACGAACGCCTGGAGTTCCTCGGCGACGCCGTGCTCGGCATGGTGGTCTGCACCGAACTCTACGAACGCTTCGGCGACTGGCAGGAAGGCGATCTCACCAAGGTCAAGTCCGTGGTTGTGTCTCGCCGCGTTTGCGCGGAGATCGCCGACCGCATCGGGCTGACCGAGCTTCTCATCCTCGGCAACGGCGTGGGCGTACGACAGAGCCTTCCGATGTCGCTGCGCGCCGCTGTCTACGAAGCTGTAATCGGAGCAATCTACCTTGACGGCGGGTTGGAACCGGCTCGAAAATTTATCCTCCAGAGCATAACGCCGCACCTCGACCAGTTTGCGGATTCGCAGACTCACGAGAACTACAAGTCGGCGTTGCAGCAGTACGCCCAGCGCCGCCTGTCGGCCTCACCGATCTACGAAGCCCTCGATGAACAGGGTCCGGACCACAGTAAATGCTTCGAGGTCTGTGTGGTGCTTGGCGGCGAACGCTTCCCCAGCGCCTGGGGCCCCAGCAAGAAGGAGGCCGAACAAGAGGCCGCCAAACGAGCTCTCGAAATGCTGGGTCAGCAAGACGCCTCTCACGGACGCTCCGAAGAATGAATCGGCCGGCGAATTCCTACGTCGTATTGCGCCGGCAGGCGACGAATGGCGGACTGCGACCATGTATGGGGCGTCATGAAACCCCTCTCTCCACTCTGGGGGAAAGGGTTGTGATCTAGTATGACGGTACGCGAAATGCCGTCGTAACCCGTGCGATCAGGTCTCCTCGGCGCGTTTGGCACTGCTTTATGTCTTGTGCCTGACCATCTCTTCTGGTATGCTGTCCCCTGAGAGAATAGCCGATCACGGAGCAGCATCCATGAACCGAAACCAATCCAGTTTCGCCCTCATCGACTTGCTTGCCTTTACGGCCGTAGTGGCCGTCCTGCTCGCCATAGGCGTGCCTTCGCTTGCCCGGGCGCGGGAGCTGAGCAAGCGCATGACGTGCAGCGTAAATCTCGCCGGGATCGGCGCTTCGGCGAAGCTCTACGCCAACGAGAATCAGGGAAAGTGGCCTGTTCCACCGTACAAGAGAACCTCCCCCTGGCAGATCGATTACCTGGCGGGGGATCAGGTCATGCCGTTGGGACAAGAGACCCCCGGCGACGTTGGATTCAAGCGTGGAGCCCCAAGCACTTCAGAAACTGTGACCAATCCTTCCGCAGGTAGCACGGCGCTATCTGTAACGCGGGCCTTCTGGATAATGGTTCGATCCGGAGACATCAACATCAAACAGTTTGTCTGCCCGAGCAGCGGCGACAACGAAGATCCAACTGAGAACCTGGACCTCTATTACGATTTCACGGAATATTGTAACGTCAGCTACGGTTATCTGGTCCCATTTGGACCGAGGGACACGCAACCGCGGGAAGGTATGGACAACCGTCAGGTTCTGGCCGCCGACAAGGGGCCGTTCTACCGCCCGGCCGGTAATCCGGCTCCAGATACCCCGTGGCTGGGGCCGGACTGCCGTACTCCGCTGAGGGTAGATAGCTCGCCGAGGGATTGGAAGCAATACAACTCGCCCAACCACGGGGGATGGTCGACCGGTGAAGGGCAGAATGCACTCTATGCGGACGGCCACGCTTCATTCCTGCGAACGCCGCTTGGAGGGATGGATAGCGACAACATTTATACGGTGATGACGAATCAATGGGGGCCGTTGCCTTACAATCGAATCTTCGGTGCCACGCCGCATACTTCCCAGTACGTGAATCCGTACCCCGGACAAGGCGCGTTAGGCTCCGTGCCGGGTATGTACTCCTCTACTGATTCACTGATTTATCCATGAAGAATGGGCTAGTTTTGTAATGTGTCTCGCCGTCCAACGCATAAGAACATCCATGAAGAATGGGCTATCCATGAAGAATGGGCTAGTTTTGTAATGTGTCTCGCCGTCCAACGCATAAGAACACTAATCCGCGGCGTCGCGATCGCGGCTGCGTTCCATACCCAAACGCAACTCGCGTTGGCGCAACTCGTTTCCGTGCAATGCTGCACTGTGCAAGCTGATCTTGAGAAGATCGGAAACTGTGTTTCGGGCCCCGCCGGACTTACCCGTCCCGTAGACTGCGAGCCTGGCGCCACTTGCGTTCTTGGGTTCGGGTCGGAGACTATTCTGATGAGCCTCATTTGCGATTTCGGGCGCACCACCATCCCCGATTTCTCTCGTGGTTATTGTAGCGGGTGGGCCGACGAAAACGCGACAATTACTTTTGAATGTGTGGCCAGATCCGGCGCCGGCATCACACTCTTCGAAATCTTCGACGACGAACAAGACGGCGACCTCGATGCAATCGACTTCGCCTGGTTTCAACAGACCTACGAAAGCATCCCCAAACAAGTCCAAAGCAACGCAAAAGTAGTCTCCGTCGAATGCTGCATCCCGGAGAGCGTGATTCGCGATATAGGCGAGTGCCTATCCGGCCCCAGTCAGAGCGCGATTCCGAGCGCATGTATCCACGACACGCGCTGTGTGGTCGGCTTTTCTGAACCGGTCGAAATCGGCGACTACCTGTTCAAGCTGTGCGCCGCGGGCCTTGCGGTAACGCCCGACTTGTCGAACGGCCTCTGTACTTCTTGGCAAGATCCCGCGACGCCGTCTGCTTTCGAGTGCGTCGCTTTGAGAACGCCGGGCCTCTCCCTATTCGTGGTTTCGGATGACGACGGCGACGGCGACGTCGATCTGCGGGATTTCTCCGTCTTTCAGCGCGACTTCGGGCTCCCCTAAGTTGCGCTTAAGCGAAAGGGGAGTGCGAGCGGCCAGCCCATTGCTTTTCCGCACCCGGGAACTTGCCCCCGCGCTCGAGCTTAGGGCCACCTTGAAGCCACTAGTGCTTCGACACGCATTATTCGAGGAGTCGCCGGAGTCGTGCCCCTGCCCGAGCCCCCCATTCATGGGGCGGGCACCCGCGCGGCATGAATGCCGCGGCTCGGGCCAACGAGTCAGATGTGGGATGACGGACCACTAAAGGCCGCGGCTGAGGGCGGCGGAGGTGTTGGGCGATGTCACAGAAAACCGAGACCGAAGTGTTGGTTGTGGGCGCCGGGCCCGTAGGTTTGTTCACGGCGCTCTGCCTGACAAGCCGCGGCGTTAACGTTGAGATTGTGGACGAGGAGTTTCGGACGGCGGCCCACAGCTATGCCCTCGCCATACACCCTCAGTCCATCCAGTTGCTCGATCAAATCGGACTCGGCGGAACTCTGTTGGCACAAGGTTACCCAGTCGAGACCGTGGCTTTCTACAATGGTCCCGATAGGTGCGGCGAACTGAAGCTGGCGGAGCTTAAGTGCAGATTCCCGTACGTGATAGTGATGCCGCAAAGCGGACTCGAAGACCTCATGGAGAAGCAGCTCAAGGAAAGAGGCGTGAAAGTGCGCTGGAACCACCGTGCAACTCGGATTGTCCCACGCGCGAACTGCGCGACGGTGGAGATCGACAAGATGGCCAGGGCTTCCTGCGGATATGCAGTGGCCACAACGGAGTGGACAACCGAGAAGAGCCTGAGCGTCCAGGCTGCTTTCATAGTGGGGGCCGACGGGCACCGTTCGGTCGTTCGAAGGACTTTGGATGTCGAGTATCCCCGCATCGGCACAACCGAGACGTTCGCCGTATTCGAGTTCCACACGGACAAGGACCTGGAAGCAGAGGTACGCATCGTTTTCGACGGACAGACGACCAACGTGCTTTGGCCGTTGCCGGGCGGCCGCTGTCGCTGGAGCTTCCAGCGCGAGCGCGGCGGCCCGGCGGACGAATCACGGGCCAAGCAGCGCTTGACCGTACCCATAGGGCGTCAGGCTTTTCCACACGTGTCCGGGGACGAACTTAGCGAATTGATACGCACGCGTGCCCCCTGGTTCGGCGGGAGGATCAGACAGATTGATTGGTCCATGGAGGTTCGCTTCGATCGCCGCCTGGCAAGCAGATACGGCGAGGATCGCCTTTGGCTGGCGGGTGATTCCGCACATTTGACTGGACCGGTGGGAGGGCAGAGCCTGAACATGGGGCTGCGCGAATCCGCCGATCTTGCCTGGCGCTTGGCGGGGATTCTCCGCCAAGGCACGCCGCTAAGCTCGCTGGCAGACTACAGCGAGAGATTCCACGCCCAGTGGCTGCGGCTTCTTGCTGTCGGTAACGGATTTACCCCGACTGATCGGGCCGCACCGTGGGCGCGCGAGCTGTGTGCGAAGATATTGCCCTGCATCCCCGCGACCGGCGACGACCTGATCAAACTTGCATCGGAGATTGGTTTGGAGTTTGCACCGAAGCGCGCATAACCATCCGCTGAATCCGACAGCGCGTGTCGTCGAGCCTTGGGTCCCGTGCAAGACGTGCCTGACGTTGCCCCTTCGAACCCAGGATACAGAATCTTCTCTTGCAATATCGGCGCGGATCGCCTATATTGGAGCCGGTTTGGCTGGTATGGGTTCCCCGGGCTTTCGGGAGCGAACGCCTATGTTGCCTGCAACACAAATCAAGATACTAGCCGTAAGCGCTACCCTCCCCGTGCTGCTCATGGCATCCCGTGCGGCAGCACAATGCGAAGAGGCCAAGCTCACCGCCAGCGATGCGGGCAGGGACCAGTGTTTCGGGCGCTCCGTGGGCATTAGTGGCGACGTGGCGGTAGCTGGGGGCGCCGGGTGTTGGATTCCGGGAGGCCCCGGCGCTGCCTACGCCTTCCGCCGGAACGGCTCGAGCTGGGTGCAGCAGCAGAAGCTCGTCCCCTCCGATTTGCAGGAAGGCTCGGTCTTCGGTTGGTCCGTCGCTGTCAGCGGCGACACGATAGTTGTGACTGCCCCCGGACACAGCACGGTCAACCCCGCCGACGGGGCCGCCTTCGTCTTCCGCTACAACGGGGTCAGTTGGGTAGAGACCCAGAAGCTCTTTCCGTCCGATAGCTTCATGGGCTGGCACTTCGGGCTGCAGGTGGCCATCGACGCAGACGTGATTGCAGTAGGACAGATCGGCGAAGAAGCTGCCGGGGCCCCCGAATCCGGGGCGGTCTACGTTTACCGCTGGAACGGAACGAATTGGCAACAAGAGCAAAAGCTGGTCCCTCCTGACCTAGGGCCTTTCGACAACTTTGGTGCTTCGGTTTCCGTAAGCGGAAATGTGATCGTTGGGGGGGCACCTCTCAACGAAAGCACTGACACCGTAGGTGCCGCATACGTCTTCCGCCGGAATACGGGTACTTGGGTCCAGGAACAGAAACTCACGAGAGCGCAAGCTTACGAGGACGGCGGCTTCGCAAGTTCCGTCGCCGTCTGGGGAGACACCTTGTTCGTCGGCAGCCCCGAGAACGGCACTCCCAATAATTACGATCCCGGGACCGTTCTGGTTTACCGTTACAACGGGCTCCTGTGGGTGCAAACTGAAACCCTCTCCGCCGCCGACGGCGGTCCCCTAGATCTCTTTGGCGGGTCGGTTTCTCTTTATGGAAATCGGGCTCTCGTGCAGGCTGACGGGCTTCCAGATCCCGGGACGCCCGTCGGGATCGCGTACGTATACGAGTTTACCGGCCAACGCTGGCTCCAGCGACTAAGGCTCACAGCGCCTCCCCCCCCTTGGGCAAAACAGCGGGTTTAGTAGGGTGGCTCTCCACGACCCTTACGCCCTCCTCGGCTCTACTGCGGACGACAGCGCTTGTCCGACGGACCCAAATTGTAATTCTGGGGCGGGTTACATATACGACATCCAGCTTTGCGTGACGGGCGTTCCCGCACTGACGACATGGGGACTCATCGCGTTGGCGTTGTCCGTATTGGGAATCGGAGTGCTCTTGATCAGAAGGAGACGGGCGGTCTGTCTCACTTCGAGTGAAAGCTTACACGTTCGAGGAGATCGGTCATGAGATCTAAGGGCTTCCAGGTGATCATAGGAATCCATTTCTTCGTTCTGTGGTTACATGGAGAGGTGAGCGCACAAGCGCTTCAGGCGCGCTCCGTTCCCAGCAAACCGGGTCGGGTGGTACGACCCCTTTCCGACAGCAAACTCTGGATTAAATTTCGCGACGATCTTAAGGTCCGCGCTGAGAACGGGAACGTGACGTCGCGCGCGGGCGCCAACCTCGCCACAGTACAAGGGCTGCAACAGCGGTTTCAACTCTCCTTTGCGCCGTCCGTCAACCTTCCCCAGGAAACCCTGGATTTTGTACAGGCCCGAGCTGCTCAAATGAGCGGAATCGCCCAGCCCGATATTGCAGGGGGCATGATTGTGAGCGGGCCAGCGGCAACCATTCAGGACGCTGCCAACGCGCTACTGGCACTCGATGAGCTCGAATGGGTAGAATTCCTTATGCCCAATTCCGAGCCTCAGCAGGCATGCTCCGACATTCCCCCGACCACGGGCAACTATTTCGAACAGGGTTACCAGTCCTATCACGGTCTGAATCCGGGGCTGAATATGACCTGCGCGTGGAGGTACGCCGGGCGCGGCCAGGGCATACGGATCGGTGACGTCGAATATGCCTACCGCTCGTTGCACGAGGACCGTTGCACAGTCCAGGGACAGACGCTGACGTGCGGTAGCGGTTCGTTCGCAGATCACGAAGTGCAGTCTTGGGCGTCACCGTCGCCCTAGACAACGAATACGGGTGCACGGGGCTCACCCCGGAAGCCGTTGCGTACTTTTTTTCCTTGGTCGACCAAGACACCTGTTCTTCGAGCCCCGAGACATTCGAGACGGCGATCGTCAGCGCTACGGCTAACCTGCGCCCCGGGGACGTCCTACTGATTGAGGTGGGGATCAAGGACGCGAATGACAAATACGTCCCCGCGGAGGTGAATTCCAACTTATTCCAGAAGGTGCAGCTAGCGTCTAATACTGGTATTGTAGTCGTCGAGGTAGCCGGGAACGCAAACGTGAATCTCGATGCGAATGGCCCTGACGATCAATACTTAACGTGGCGAAGCTGGGGCGACAGTGGGGCGATCGTCGTCGGCGCTGGGAGCTCGGACATCCAGCACGATCGCTTGGGTTTTAGTAACCACGGGTCGCGGGTAAACGTTCAGGGTTGGGGGCAGAACGTGTTCAGTCTGGGGTATGGTGATTTTGCGGACCTTGCTCCAGGCGATCCGGACAGGAAACAAACTTATACGAACACGTTCAACGGGACCAGTTCGGCCGCGTCATTCATTGCAGCTGCCGCAGCGTCCCTGCAATCCATCCGCTACGCGCAGACCCCGCCACTCCCGCCGCTGAGTCCGCTCTTGATGCGGCAGTTGCTGGTCGCCACAGGCGTCCCGGAGGGCACGCCCTGGCACCACATAGGGCCGTTTCCCGACATGGCCAAAGCCATCCTCCAACTGGGGATCGGGGCCCCAGACTGCAACCAAAACGGGAAGCCGGACCTTTGCGATATTTCCAGCGGCGTCAGTGCGGACTGCAACTGCAACAGCGTTCCAGATTCCTGCGACATTGCTAACGCGACTAGCGAGGATGTTAATCAGAACGCCGTTCCGGATGAATGCGACACCGGCGGCGCCTGCTGCTTCTCCAGCGAGCCACATGATTGCATCATGACCGCAACTGGCGCCTGCTGCGACGCGCTCAACGGCGTCTTTTGGCACGGGTTGCATTCAAAGTGCGAAACGATCGACTGCTCCGAAGGGGCAATGCGCCCGCAATTACCCCCAGAACCCTGATCATGGTTTGCGACCCGCGACAGGTCTCGCCAGGCTGTCAGGGTTCGCGCCCGCACCTCTGATCGGCGGGTAGCGCTGTCACATTATTCTGGCGAGTTTCCGGCGAGTTCAAGCGCCTCGGCCATCACGTGGAAGATCACATTCTGCTCGAGCACTCCGTGAAACAAGTATGCCTGCGGCCCGTCGGCATAGAGCGGTACGTCGTCGCCGCCGTGCGTCTCGCCTGCCAGCGGCACCGCCGTCTCCTGCTTGTAATTCGGATCGTCCGTGGCCACGTTGGTTAGGTCGATTCGGCCCGCCGAGCCGACATATCCAGGCCCGTTCGCGTAGCCCAGCGTCGTAAACGGCAGTCCCTTGATATCGCGAGCGAGCTTGCCCTTCGCATCGCCGGTGGCCTCGCAATCCGTCACCTTCCCCAAAATCGGATTGCCGCGCGTGGAGTAGCCGGCCATGGTGAACACGTGACTGTGATCGGCGGTAACTATGATGAGCGTGTCCCGGCGGCTGGTCTTGTCCAAGGCCGCGCTCACCGCACGCGCGAACTCGATGGTCTCGGTCAGCGCCCGGTATGCGTTGCAGGAGTGATGGGCGTGGTCGATCAGTCCGCCTTCGACCATCAGGAAGAACCCCTTCTCGTTCCTGGCGAGAATGTCGATCGCCTTGACCGTCATCTCGCTCAGCGCCGGCTCGCCCGCCCCGTCGCCGGCCCGGTCATGCTCGTAGTGAAGGTGCGACGGTTCGAAAAGGCCCAGCAAGTGCTTCGTCTTCGCGGGGTCGATCGCGTCGAACTGGGCCTTGTTCCAAACGTATGTCGAGTCAGGTTTCTTAAGCCATTCCGCAGTCAGGTCCCGCCCGTCCGTTCGCCGCCCCTTCTTACCTTCGTACTCCGGATCGGCCGCCGACTTCGGCAGAAAGTTCCCCCTCCCGCCGCCCAACGCCACCTCCAGGCCGTCGCCGATGGGAAACTCCACCAGTTGCCTGGCAATGTCGGCGAACCCCGCCTGTTTCGCCGCCTCCGGGAGACTGCCGTCGTCCTCCCAGTCGCGGTCCGGCGAGTGGGCGTAACAGGCCGCCGGGGTCGCGTGAGTGATCCGCGTCGTCGTCACTACGCCTGTCGCCAGTCCAGCCTTCTCCGCCAGCTCCAGAATCGTCGTTGCTTCGTTGCCCTTGGCCGATGCGTAATCGCCCTTGATTGCGTTCTGATTTACCGACAGCACACCGATCCGCGTTTTCACTCCGGTGACGATCGCCGACATCGTCCCAGCCGAGTCCGGCACCTGCGCGTCAGTGTTGTAGGTCTTGATGAGCGCCGTATAGGGAAGCTTCTCGAAGCTCAGCAGATTCTCCTCGCCGGTTTGCCCGCGCTGCTGGCCTTCCAGAATCCGCGCCGCAGCCACCGTAGTTACGCTCATCCCGTCGCCGAGGAACAGAATGACGTTTTTCGCCTTCCCCTTGATCGGCTCAAGCTGCTTCGCCCGAGCCACCGCCTCCCGTCCTTCGCGGTACCACTGCTCCGGTGACTCGGCGCACACCATCGTCGCAAAGCAGACAAAAACGATTCCAATTAGAACTCTCGCCAATGGAGACTGCACGACTTTGGACCTTCCTTTCCGATGCGATAGAAAGCCCGTTGAAACGGGCCGAAAGCGATATCCCGGGCAATGCATTATCAGCCGCAAAACGACTGGCCTGAATTTTGAATAGGCTTTCCTTGTGCCTCACAACGAGAACGACGCAGCAGCGCTAATGCGGCGACATTTCAATTGCCAAATCGCCAAATCACCAAATCGCGAAATCACCAAATCCAACAATGCTCACCAACGATCTCGGGGCTGCCTGATCTTTCGATCTTCGCTATTCGCCATTCGCCATTCCCTCGCGTAGCGCCTTGATCTCCGCGACGGCCAGCCGGTCGCACTCTTCGTTTTCGAGGTGGCCGCTGTGCCCGAGGACGTGCTCGTAAGTCATGTCATGCTTTTGCGTGAGGGCGTGAAGTTCCTGCCAAAGATCGGTGTTTTTGACCGGCTCGGCATTTTGCTTCTTACCGCGCCGCCACCCGTTGGCGATCCATTTATCGATCCACTCCCTCAGCCCGAAAATCACGTACTGACTGTCGCTGACCAGATGCACGCGCCGCCGTTTGGAGGCGTCGATCGCCTTTAGTCCCTCGATCGCCGCGGTCAGCTCCATCTTGTTGTTCGTCGTCGCCGGGTCGCTGCCGGAGAGTTTCTTCTCCTTGCCCGTCGCGGGATGTATGAGGATCGCCGCCCAGCCCCCAGGCCCCGGATTCCCGCTGCACGCCCCGTCGGTGTAGACGATCACTTCCGGCGCATCGACGAGTCGTCCGCGTTGATCGGATGGCGCACCTCTTGCGCGTCTGGTCCCCATTAAACTCACGCCCCGCGCGAGCGACCGTTGCGCTTGCCGTTCTTGCCGCCGGGTGCTTTCCGCCCAGCAAAGTCGATCGAAGTCACGAGCAACAAATCGATGATGCTGTAATCCTCGCCGGTTTCGGCGATCACAAACGTCCGACTCGCCTCGGGCGGAATGAGAATCAACTCCGGGTGTCTGACGAAAAGGCGTCTTCCATCCGTCAGCGAAATCGTAAACGGCATGAACGGCTCCGCCCTAACGGCCTTACGCAGTCGATCTATGGTCATGTTGATCCTCGCTTCGCGTCGCCTACTTCCCCGATTCCTTTTGCACGTGCGCCTCGACAAACCACAGCCACTTGTCCACGCCGCGCGAGACTTCCGTCAGCAGATCGGCGGTGTCAGCGTCGCCGAGTTCGTCGGTGTTGGCGATGTCCGCGCGCACGTTCTTGCCGAAATGCGCGAGTGCGCCGGCCAGCGCATTCACATGCGTTTCCCATGCGCCGCCCGGCGGAAACGCCGGCAGCGTCGAACGCTGGGCGACCGTCTTGATCATCCCCTCGGCCACGCCGCCAAGCTGCACCACACGCTCGGCAAGATCGTCAACATACGCCGTCACGTCGCCGGCGATGTCGTCGAACAACTTATGCAAGGCGATGAAATTCGGTCCTTTTACATTCCAGTGCGCGTGCTTGGTCTGCACATGCAGATCGATCGCATCGGCCAGCCTGGCGTTCAGGATGCCGATGATCTTCTCCCGCACGATCTTGTTCATGTCATTGCGTGTCTCGTACATGGCTACCCACCCCTTTCTTGGTTCTGGTCTCGTCGTGCAACGCGGCGACGTTGAGCCCGCGTGCATCAATCCGTCAAATGCCTATCATACACCGCCGCAGAACGAGACGCGAGTTCGGACGCGACCACATGGACCACTTTCAATTCCGCAACGGCCTGTTGCACTGCGAATCCGTGGATGCCCGTGCGCTCGCCGACGAATTCGGCACCCCTCTTTACGTCTATTCCAAGCGAACCCTGCTCGACCATTTTGATCGGTTTCGCGAAGCCTTCGCCCCCCTTGACGCCACCATCTGCTTCTCCGTCAAAAGCTGCCAAAATCTTTCCATCCTCCGCCTGCTCCACGAGCGCGGCGCCGCCTTCGATGTCGTCAGCGGCGGTGAATTGCGCCGCGTCCTCGAAGCCGGCGGCGACCCGGCCCGGATCGTTTTCGCCGGAGTCGGAAAAACCGACGACGAAATCCGCGCCGCCCTCGACACCGGAATAAGCTGCTTCAACGTCGAATCCGAGGCGGAGCTGGACAACCTCGCCATAATCGCCTCTGCGACTCGCCGCACCGCCCACGTCGCGCTCCGCATCAATCCCGACGTCGATCCACACACTCACGTCTACACCACCACCGGAAAACGCGAGACCAAGTTCGGCGTCGATCTCGAACGCGCCCGCCGGGTATTCGACGACTTCCGCGGGCGGCCCGGACTGGACCTCTCCGCCATCCACATCCACCTCGGCTCCCCCGTCAACACCGTCGAACCGTACTTCGAAGCCGTTCTCAAAGCCCTCACCCTGATAGATTCCCTCCGCGCCGACGGCCATACCATCCACGCCATCAACCTCGGCGGCGGATTCGGTGCCCACTACGAGGGTGGCGAAGCCCCCCCTGCGGCCGAGTACGCCGAGAAAATCGTGCCCCTCCTCGACAACTGCGGCCTACGGGTACTGCTCGAACCAGGCCGAAGCATCGCCGCCAACGCCGGAATCCTCCTCACCCGCGTCCTCTACACCAAATCCTCCGGCGATCGCCAGTTCATCATCGTCGATGCCGCGATCACGGAACTCATCCGCCCGGCCCTCTACGGCTCGTTTCACCTCGCCTGGCCGGTGCAGCCCCGCAACGGCATGGTCCCCCTCGCTCACCGATCGGAACTGCGCCTGCCCGGTTCCGTCCTCGTCGATGTCGTCGGGCCGGTTTGCGAAAGCGGGGACTTTCTCGCCAAGGACCGCTGGCTGCCGCCCGTCGGACGCGGCGATCTGATTTGTATTTTCTCGACCGGAGCATACGGTTTCGTGATGAGCAGCCAGTACAATTCCCGCCCGCGTTCGGCCGAAGTGCTCGTCGCCGGCGGTTCCGCCCGCCTCATCCGCCGCCGCGAGACCTACGACGACCTCGTCGCCGCCGAACGCTTGTAGCGTTGCGGCTTGTCTGCGGCGCAACACCATCCGCACTCCAAGTCCCGGCGCGCCGGGAGAGCGGGGAGGTCTGCCTCCCACCTTACCAAGGGGGGCTGAGGGCGACCAAGGCGGGAGCCCGAAGGGGGGTCACACGCGGTCCCGTCCGAGCCGGGAGCGCGAGCCCAATCAGTACCGCGACAGGTATGGAGCGGTCCACGCCGTGAGTCCGCGCGGACGTACCCGGTCGCCGAGCCGCGAACGGAATGCAGTCCCGGCGCGCCGGGAACACGATGATGAAGACCTCGCCAAGTGCGATTTCCCTGGGAAATTCGGCAGTTCTGACGCGAGCCGGTTGCAGCGGAGGCGTGCATGTGGTATTATTAAGTTCATCCTCCATCGCGTATGTCCCCGTCGCGGACCAGGAGAGGTGCTTGATGGCTCGACTGCACACGCTCGCCTGCGGATCATTGCGTACCATGCGACTGTGCGCACGCACAGTGTCCCTCACGCTCTTTGTGTCCTTTGTCGATGTAGCCATCGGCGCGAACGGGCCTTACTTGGTCAAGGACATCAACCCGACAAGCTACTCTATGCCGACGTACCTAACTAAAGTCGGCAATCGGCTCTTCTTCAATGCCAGTGACGGTGTTCACGGACCGGAGCTTTGGGTCAGCGACGGCACCGAGGCGGGAACATACATGGTCATCGACCTCATACCCGGACCGGCCGGTTCGAATCCGCAGGTTCTGATTGACGTGAACGGTCGCTGCTTCTTTCAGGGCGTGAATTCTTCGAGCGGACTAGACCTCTACGTTTCTGACGGGACTGCCTCTGGAACGCATTTCGTCGTTAACGCGACCAATTACGCGGTGGTTCCCATGGCCGCCCTGGGCGATCTGGTAATGTTTGTACGGAAAGAGTCTGGAAGCGAAAGTCTATGGAAAAGCAACGGAACACCGCAAGGGACGGGATTGGTCAAGAGCATGGACGTCAATCAAATGGAGCCGATCGGTAACCTCCTTTACATTGCCGGGGTTGCGAACGGCGAAGTAATTCCCGGCTTCGATTTGTGGCGAAGCGATGCCACGTTGCAAGGCACGTATCTCCTTGCGGACTTGCGCGGCACCATTTGGGTCACCGAGGCAGGCGAGACAATTTTTTTTCAGGGCGACCTTTCGGCGACAGGGCGCGAGCTCTGGAGCACCGACGGCACGCCTAATGGCACGCACCTCGTCAAAGACATCTACACCGGGGCCGGGCATTCAGAACCGGTCGAACTTACGGATGTGGCCGGAACGCTCTTTTTTACCGCGTTCACGCCGGCGCTGGGGCGTGAGCTTTGGAAAAGCGCTGGAACCGAACAGGGGACCGTACTGGTGAAAGACGTGAACCCATCAGGAAATCCCTGGGCTCCCACCGAACTGACGAACATGGAAGGAACCCTGATTTTCCGTGCGTATGACCCCGCGCTGGGGTGGCAGGTCTGGAAAAGCGACGGAACCGAAGCGGGCACCGTCCTGGTAAAGACGATCGCCCCACCGGACGTGACGGACTACCCAAGATATTTCACTTACGCCAACGGAAAGGTCTATTTCGAGGGCAGCGACGGGATTCATGGCGCTGAACCCTGGGTCACGGACGGAACGGCAGAGGGGACCTTTATGGTCGCCGACGTCAATCCCGGACCGGCGGGAAGCGGATTTGAACCCACTCTCGTTGGTTCGCTTCTTTTCTTCATGGGTGGGAACAACTCCACCGGCGCGGAGCTTTGGGCGCTGGACACAACCCCACCGCTCATTCCAGCCGTTTCGGGATACGGCATTACAGCAATCACAATCCTCATACTCACCTGTGGGACGCTGGTCATTGCGCGGCGGTCAACCACGTAAACGAGCGCATACGACATCTCCCGCGGCATCAGCGATCGCTGCGACGAGAAGGGCGTACCGGATGAGTGCGACGATACCGGCGCTTGCTGTCTGTCCTACAGTCCAAACGATTGCGTGGCCACACCATCCAGCGCGTGCTGCGACGCGCTCAACGGGGTTTGGTGGTACGCCCCTAATTCAAAGTGCGAGACCACCGACTGCTCCATGGCGCCGCAGCGCCCGCAAGGCCAGTAAGCCGCCTCCGGGGCGCGTGACACGATCTGGGGCACCGTTTGGGTACACCGCACCCGTGCGCTCCGAACCCCAAGTCCCGGCGCGCAGGCAGCGCGCGGCTGTGAGCGAGCCGCGGGCGGAATGAAATCCCGGCGCGCCGGGAGTCCGCGCGGACGTATCCCGGTCGCCAAGCCACTGACGGAATGCACTCCTGGCGTACCGGGAACACGACCCATCCGAACCCCAAGCGCGAGCGCGGGGCGGTCGAGTCGGCCTCCAACCCGCGTTCTGGGCTCGGCCGGGGCAATGGCAGTGCCCCGATCTCTCGCCAAGGCGGAATTCACAGGCGGCGTCGCCGACCGCCCGGGCCCGGTCTCCCGGGACCCACAAAAAAAATTCTGCAAAATCGTTTGGTTACGCCAAACAGTTTGTATAATAGCCGGCATGGATGGACCGCCCGGTGCCTGCCGGGCGCATTCATGGCGGTGGGGCCGCGAGCTTTCCGGCACAGAACACAGTGCAAACGACTCGGCATCCCGGCTACGTCCACGATGATTCGCAGGCTGAGAGTCTATTCACATATTCGCCCGTCCGCGGAGGACGGGTGAAGGAGGAACCATGGCCAAGTCGTCAGCGACGACAGGGGCCGTCCCTAAAACGGTCGGCCCCATTCCAGATCTCGAACGTCACCTTCCGAATGAATGGTGGCGAACCCTTTTCAATTCCATCTATCTGAAGACCGACGGCGATGTCGTCGAGAATGAGCGTAACACGGTTCGCGAAGTGGACCTTCTGATTCGCTCGGCCGGTCTGGAGCCTAACGACCGCATCCTCGATCTCTGTTGCGGGCAGGGGAGGCACTGCCTCGATCTCGCCCGCCGCGGTTTCAAGCATGTGACCGGCGTCGACCGTTCGCGTTACCTTATCCGCCTGGCGAGGAAACGTGCCAAACAAGAAGGCTTCTCCGTCAATTTCCACGAAGGCGACGCCAGACGATTCCGCTTTCCCGAGGAATCCTTCCACTGTGTCGCGCTAATGGGCAATTCCTTCGGCTACTTCGATCGCGAGGAAGACGACCTCGCCGTGCTCAAGTCGTGCCTGCGCGTCCTGCGCTCCGGGGGCGCTGTGGCCATGGACCTTGCCGACGGCGAGTGGCTACGGACCAGTTTCGAAAAGCGCTCCTGGGAATGGATCGATCAGAACCACTTCGTCTGTCGCGAGCGCTCCCTCGCCTCCGACGGGCGGCGGTTGGTTTCCCGCGAAGTCGTCGTCCACGCCGAAAAGGGCGTGATCGCCGACCAGTTCTACGCCGAGCGGCTTTATTCGCGGACCGAGGTCACGGACATGCTGGAGCGGGTCGGCTTCCTCGCCGTCCGCGCCCATGAGGCCCCGCAGACCGACTCCGATCGCAAGCAGGACCTCGGAATGCTCGCCCACCGCATGTTTCTGACAGCCGAAGCCCCACGCCGCACCGCCCCAGCAAAGAAGAAGGGACCGGTCTTCCCAAGGGTGACGGTGCTGATGGGCGATCCGCGCCTGCCCGACGCCGTCAAGCGTGACGGCCGCTTCAACCCTGAGGACATTGAAACGGTCCAAAAGCTGAAGGAAGCGCTGGCCGAGCTGCATGGCTACGAGTTTCGATTCCTGGACAATCACCCGGCGCTGCTGGCGGAGCTTCGCGCCAACCCGCCGCACATGGTGTTCAACCTCTGCGACGAAGGGTACAACAACGACGCCTTCATGGAGTTGCACGTCCCGGCCCTGTTGGAGATGTTGCGGATCCCGTACACCGGCGCCGGGCCGGCGTGCCTCGGGCTTTGCTACAACAAAGCCCTGGTTCGCGCCATAGCGGCCTCGCTCGACGTCCCCGTGCCTTTGGAGACCTTCTACGATCCCGCGGACCAAGCCGCCACGCTTCCTTCGAGCTTCCCGGCCATCGTGAAGCCCAACTACGGCGACAGCAGCATCGGGATCACGCAAAAAGCGGTGGTGCGCTCGCCGGAAGAACTGCTTAGTTACATCGAGGAGCTTCGTCAGGTTCTGCCAGGTCGGGCCGTGTTGATCCAGGAGTACCTCGCAGGGCCAGAGTTCAGCGTCGCCGTCATCGGCAATCCCGGAATGACTTATCGCAGTCTGCCGCTTCTCGAAGTGGACTACAGCGGGCTTGATCCTTCGCTGCCCCCCATTCTCGGATACGAATCCAAGTGGATTCCCGATTCGCCTTATTGGACCCAGATTGCGTACCACGAAGCTCGACTCGACGAGGACACCCGCCGCAAGCTGGTGGACTACTCCAACCGCTTGTTCGAACGCCTCGAATGCCGCGATTACGCACGCTTCGACTACCGCACCGACGACGACGGCGAGATAAAGCTGTTGGAGGTCAACCCCAATCCGGGTTGGTGCTGGGACGGCAAGCTCAATTTCATGGCCACCTACGCCGGGCTGCGCTACGCGGAATTGATCGAGTTGATTCTCGACGCCGCTCAGGAGCGCGTCGCCTCCCGCTTGTCGTCCAACGGCGAGCGCAACGGCGACCACAACGGCAACGGACGCGCTTGACAAGTTCGCCATCCGTTCGGTAATCTTCGGCCATGGCCAAGAAACGCAAACTCGCGCCGAAGAAACCCGTCATGCGAAAGACGCCGAAGCGCATCTCCCCGAAGCGGAAAGGAGGCCGTATGTCCCAAGCCGTT
>Ga0209777_10003095_pt1 | contig 21032 bp, 17 predicted proteins | sample FrelakmetHBP12HB_FD_187147 | JGI IMG/M metagenome (GOLD analysis project Ga0209777, IMG submission 187147) | Freshwater lake sediment microbial communities from the University of Notre Dame, USA, for methane emissions studies -HBP12 HB (SPAdes)... | ecosystem: Environmental > Aquatic >...
CTCCTGCACCGCATCCTCGGCCTCGGCCGGGTTGCGCGTGATCGCCAAAGCCAGCGTGTAAAGGCCCTGACGGTGCTGCTCGTACACTTTCCCGAGCTCGTCCAGCAAGGTCTGTTCCGTTGCCTTGTTCCGTCACCTGATTAGACTTCCGCCATCGGCTATTTTATTCGGAGAATCGGCGAACGGGGGGTCCAAACTCGACTCGACTTCGCCGCCCGGCTTGTCCAGTACGGACCCGTATGGGCCGGGCGGTGCCTTGCCTCTTCTCCCTCGCCCCTTGAGGGAGAGGGTAGGGAGAGGGGTGCCGTTGTTGCCTTGGCCTTTGCCGTGTGTAGGGGCGAGATACATCTCGCCCGGCCGTTGCCTTGGCCGCGCATGACCTTCGATTGGAGGGTGCTACGTTTTCGTCAGAAGCATGGCCACCAGCCGGTACACTTCGGTTGAGGAGTTGCACGCCTCCACATTTCCGCCTCTGTGGTCCTTGAGATGGACCTCCCGAGCATTGTTGATTGCCGTCTCAGTGAGGGCACGCACCCCCTCATAGACCCTCGCGTCAGCCTTGTCGTATGGCTGGGCGCAAGCCTTTACCCAGTGAACGCTCAGGTGATGTTGGGCGGCCTTGGCGTCGATGAAAGACTTACTTGTCCTTTCGAAGTGCGCGATGAGCCACACCTCAAAGCTCGGATTCGAGAGGCATGTCTTGATGCCGTTCTTTCTGGCCGTAGCCAAAGCCTTTGCGAGAGAGGCTGCATTGGGGGCTGACTCAACGTCGAAGACGCACCAGACTTCGTCATATTCCTGGTGTCGGCGTCTCGCAGACCCTATCTCCTGCAGGGCCGTATTGATGCAGTGCTTCGGCGAGGATCCCTCCGCCGCCTTGATCTCGAGATGGAAACCACTGCTTGCGCCGCGGTCTCGCTCAAGAGCCTGGAAGTAGTTGGGTTCCGTCTTCTTGCCTTCCCCCACAAGAAGGATAAGCCTGCGTACCGCATACCTCGGGGGCATCCTTGGGAACTTGCACGCGTCCATGTACTTGCGGCGCGGGCTCATGGTTTCGATTCCTCGGGCTGCTCGGCGTCCAACTCCTCGAAGGAGTGCCCGAACAAGGGGATACCGCCATAGCGGCCCGCCAGGTACCGCTTCTCGAAGTCCTCAGTGCTCCTGGATTTCTCCCGGTAGTCATAGAGCGACCGCAGTTCCGTGGCGCCCTCGGCATTCTTCTCCGTGATCCAGACCTGATCCCGACGCAGGAGTTCGGGGTCCATGAGGCTCGTGTCGTGCGTCGTAAAGATCAACTGCGCGCCCCTCTTATTGGCGTTGCTCTGAAAGAGCTTGACGAGTTTCCATGTAAGGAGCGGGTGCATGCTACAGTCGAGCTCATCCACGGCCACGAGCCAACCGTTATCCAAGGCATCAAGAAATGGCCCCGCAAGGGCGAAGAAACGCTGGGTGCCACGTGATTCGTCTTCGAAGTCGAACGTCACCGTCTTTTCGGAGCCCAGCGGCCGATGGATGGTGTGAATGGAGGGGGAGGCCTGCTCGGCGTTCTGCAGATACTCATGCAGGCCCTTTTCTGTGAACATCGCCTTGACCGGCTCGGGAATTGTGTCCTTGAGCGGTCTCTCCTCTGCCACATCCATGTCGGAGATTCCAAGGTCGGCATCGCGAAGCATCTTGAGAATGCGGGCGCGGAACTTTGCGTCTTTCTTGACGCCCAGGGCTGTCTCGCGGGTGAGCGCAATCGGCTCCAGGTCAAACCGAAAAGTAAGAAGGTTGTTCCGAATCCAAAGGAAAGGCCGACTCAACGGTTCTACGTTGAGTTCCGCCCCGCGCGACAAGACAAGGCCGTTGTCCCGCGTTCTCTCTCGCAAAAGGGCTTCGTTCGGCTTCAGAGGCCCTCCGACGTCCCAACTCGTCACATTGGTGACGGGATCGAGTTTTCGGTCAAGCCAGCGTTGGGTTCGCCCCCCGCTCGGGCACATAGTGATCCACTCGTCATGGACCCGGTCAACCGTTGCTGAGAAACCGTACTCGTATATGTCCTTGCCTATCTCGAAGGCGAGTTGAAAGGAAGAAGGATTCTTTGTGGAAACGGCATCCAGCCTGAATGGGACGATGGGCTCAATCTTGTCCCCCTGGTTCATCTGCGTTGCCGAGCGGATGACAAAGGCCTGAACGAACTCCAACGCGCTCATGAGATTGCTCTTGCCTGACGCGTTGGCGCCGTAGACCGCGGCCGCCTTGAGGAGCTTGGTCCCGTCGATATCGACCAAGCTTTCCTTGTGCTTGGTGTCGCGCCCGGCGACCATGCTGAGCGTCTGCTTCTCACGGAAAGACCGGAAATTGGTGACACTGAATTCGATGAGCACGGTTCCCTCGCTCCTTGGGCTTGGCCAAGCTATCGGCCGTTCTCTAACCCCAACGCTAATTATATCGGCCAGACGGCTTTGTTGGTGCAGATATTATGCGCGAATCAAGGGTACTAAGCCTCTGGGGCGGCGTCAAGGACCATTTCGTACAGAGTTTTTGCGGGAAAGGGTTGCTGTATGGGTCCACGGAAATGGTCAACGGCATCCGCATGATCACTGGTGGACAAGCCACCAGTGCCACACGGGTCGGGGCGTCAGTACCCCAGTTTCCCCAGCGTCTCGACCAGGCCCTTGACCGCGCCGACGCTCGCGTCGAAGGCCGCGCGCTCCTCGGCCGACAGGTCGAACTCCAGAACGTCCAGCACGCCGCCCGCCCCGAGCCGCGCGGGCACGCCGACGAAATAGCCGCCGACGCCGTACTCCTTGTCGCAATACACGGCGCAAGGCAGGACCCGCTTCTCGTCGCGGAGGATGGCCTGGGCCATCTCGACCGCGGCGGCCGCCGGGGCGTAGAACGCCGAGCCCGTCTTCAGGAGCGCGACGATCTCGGCGCCGCCGTTGCGGGTCCGGTCGACGATCTTCGCGAGGGCCTCCGCCGACAGCCGCTCCTGGAGCGGCACGCCGCCGATCGACGAGTGCCGCACCAGGGGCACCATCGTGTCGCCGTGGCCGCCGAGGACATAGGCCTGCACGTCCTTGGGGCTCGCGTGGGCCTCCATCGCGATGAAGGTCCGCATGCGGGCCGAGTCGAGGACGCCGGCCATGCCGACGACGCGTCGCGGCGGGAGCTTCGAGACGCGGTGGGCGAGGCTCGTCATCGCGTCGACGGGATTCGATACGATGATGAGGATGATGTCGGGGCTCTGGGCGACGAGGTTGCGGACGACGCCGCCTACGATCTCGGCGTTCTTCGCGAGGAGGTCGTCGCGGCTCATGCCGGGCTTCCGCGCCAGGCCGGCCGTCACGATCGCGAGGTCGCTCCCCCCCGTGGCGGCAAAGTCGGTCGTGCCGGTCACCGTGTGGGCGAAGCCGACGATCGGCGCGGCCTGCTGGAGGTCGAGGGCCTTCCCGGCGGCCAGTCCCTCGACGACGTCGATGAGGACGATGTCCCCGAGGTCCCGCGTGGCCGCCCACATCGCGGCCGAGGCCCCGACGTTTCCGGCCCCGACGATGGTGATCTTCGGATGGCTCATTGGCACTCCTCGCGTTGGATTCAACGGATGGGGCGGATTATAGGCTCTTCGCGCGGGCGGTCAACCATTCGCCGGGTGCCACGGCTGCGCCGTTTGCAGCCGTGGTCCAGGCAGAACGGCCGCACGGTTGCTGAACGGCGCAACCGTGGCACCCGATTTGGTACGGCCTGCTGATCCTGGAGCACCACATTCGCCGCCCGGCTTGCGAGGCGCGGCCTTCGCCCTATAATGAGGCCCATGACCTCCCGCGAGCGAGTGCAAGCCGTCCTGGCCGGCCGCAAGCCCGACCGCGTCCCGTTCAACTTCTGGATGGATCGCGACCGGATGGCGGAGCTTGACCGCCTCCTGGGCGAGAACTTCCGCGTCTCGCATTACGGGGCCGACCTCGTCGAGGTCATTCCGCCGATCCCGTGGTGGCGCGGCCACGAGGCCAAGCGGGTCTGGGACGGAAAGACCGCGTGGCAAGTCGAGCCGATCGTCGCGTCACTGGAGGAGGCCCTGGGCCTGGCGCTGCCGGATCCCGACGACCCTGCGCTCTACCGAACGATTGCCGACACGCGCGCGGCCTGGCCCGACCGAGCGCTCTTCTGCCTCATCGTGAGCCCGTTCGAGGCGCTCTTGCCGTTACGCATGATGGAGCAGACGTTCCTGGACCTCATCGACCGGCCCGAGGTGGTCCGCGCGCTTCTCGGGCGGATGGCGGCGGTGCTCCGGGAGATCGTCGCGAGGGTGTGCCGCACGGACATCGATGTGCTGTACCTGGCGGGCGATATATGTAGCCGCGACGGGGCGATGATGTCGCCGCGCCATCTGCGGGAGTTCGTGTTCGGCCCCATGCGGCCCTTGGTCGAGATCTCGCATGCCGCCGGCAAGCCCGTCTTCTACCACACGGACGGCCGGGTGATGGGCATCCTGGACCTCTTCATCGAGGCGGGCTTCGACGGGCTGAATCCGCTGGAGCCTCGGTACAACGACGCCCGCGAGTTCCGCCGCCGCGTCGGCGACCGGCTTATCCTGTACGGCGGCCTCGACAACTGCGGCGTGATTCCGAACGGCACGCCCGCCGCCGTCCGCGCCCACGTGCGCGACCGGTTCGACGCCCTTGGCCGCGCGGGGCGGTTCATCTTCTCGAGCCACGACATTCCGGGGGCGACGCCGCAGGAGAACGTCGAGGCGATGGTCGACGAGATCAAGGCGTGCACGTACGGCAACAGCAAAGGCGGGGACTAGGGACTAGGCACCAGGCACTAGGGGATGTAAACAGATTTCATAGATGATGAAAGACGTTGACCACCGCTAGTGCCTGGTGCCTGGTCCCTGGTCCCCGCCTTTGCCGTCTTACGCCCTTGGATGGTATTTCTTGTGAATGGCCTTCAGCCGATTCTGGTCCACGTGGGTGTAGATCTGGGTGGTTCCGATGTCGACGTGGCCGAGCATCTCCTGGACGACGCGGAGGTCCGCGCCGCCTTCCAGCAGGTGCGTGGCAAACGAGTGCCGAAGGGTGTGCGGGCTGACGCGGGTGCTGAGGCCGGCGCGGGCGGTGTACTTCTTGACGAGGCGCCAGAGCGTTTCGCGGCCGATCCGCCGGCCGGTGTGCGAAAGGAAGAGGTGCCCCTCGCCGCGGTGATCCAGGAGCGGCCGCTCCGTCTCCAGGTAGGCCGTCAGGGCGTCCAGGGCAGGGCGGCCCACGGGCACGATCCGCTCCTTGCGTCCCTTGCCGATGCACTGGACGAAACCGACCTGCCGATTGACGCTCTGCATCGTGAGGTCGCAGACCTCGCTGGCCCGGGCGCCGGTCGCGTAGAGCATCTCCAGGATGGCCTTGTCGCGGCGCGGCCAGCGGTCGTGGTCCACGCTGGGGGCGGCAAGCAACCGCTCGACGGCCCGCCAGGAGAGGACGTCGGGCAGGTTCTGCCAGAGGCGCGGGCTTTCGAGGTGCTCCGTCACGTCGCGCTGGACCAGGCCCTCCGTGGCCGCGAAGCGGAAGAACATGCGGATGGCCACGAGCGCCCGGCTGATGCTGGCCGGGGCGAGGTTGCGGCGCTCGCCCTTTTCGGCCACGATGAAGTCGACCACCTGGTCCGCGCCGACCCGGTTCCACTCCTCGGTCGAGCGGACCTCGCAGAAGGCGGCGAACCGTTCGAGGTCCCGCTGGTAGGCCTGGAGCGTGTTCACGCTCAGGCCGCACTCCACGGTCAGATAGTCGAGAAACGCATCGATCGGGCTGTTCACGGTGGTCAGCAAGGCGCCCCCTATGGTTGTCGGCGAGTCGCCGTTAGCATCGTCGCCGCGAGGGGGTGGCCTTTAGCTAAAGTCTGATAACATGAATGAGGCCGCGCCTCGTTAGCCGCCCACCTTGGTGGGCGCGTGTTGTGCCGTTGGGCGCGTCGAACACGCGCACCGCCCGAAGTCTGGGCCCGTTCCGGGCAAGCGGGGCGGCTAACGAGGCGCCGTCGCCAACGCCTGGCACTGAATACGCCGGCCCGCCGCCGCGTCGAACTCCGCGAAAGGATTGCGGGCGGCCCCGGAATGGCCGCACCGAGGGGGGCTTGCCGATGTTCATAGAATGGGGCGCCGGGCCGACTTAGAACTTGTAGGAGAGCCCTGTGGCACCGCCGCCCCCGGCGGTGAGGGTGTCCGGCTGCCGTCCTGCACCGCCGAGGGCGGCGGTGCCACAGAGAGAATTTGCTCTTAGCGGCGTTTGAGGTTGACAGTCCCCTGGCCGGGCGTTACGTTACGGTTCTACTGGCCTTCCCGAGAGCGGGGGCGATGTGATGGGTTTTCTGCCTGGGATCAACCACCGCCCGGGCGCCGGTGCAGCGACTGCGCTAACGGCGCTCGTGCTCCTCGTGGCATTCACCACGGGGCCGCATTTCGCAGCCGCCGCCCCGGCGGCCGCGCCGGCCGCTGCGCCGGCCCCGGCCCCGGCCGACCCGGCCGCCGCCGACAAGGAACTGGCCGGCCTCCGCGATTTCCTGGTCGGCCCCGACCGGACCTTTGCCACCCGGCGCGACGCCGCGGATGCCCTTATCGAGAAGAATACGTCTCAGGCGAAGGCGATCCTCGTCGGCGTTCTGGCGACGCCGGGGGAGCCGCTCCTGGCGACGCTTGAGGCGATCGCCTCGCGCGACTCGGCCCCGGCTGAGTTCGTCGACCCGCTCTTCGTGCTCCTCAAGAGCGACGACGAGGCGACCCGCAAGGCGGCCGCGGCCGCCCTCGGCGCGTACCAGGCGAACGACCGCGTCCTGGCGGGCCTCCGCGAGTTGGTCATGGGTGCGGACATTCCCCAGGCGGCGCGGCTGGCGGCCGTCCAGGCCATGTCGCAGATCATGGACGCCCGCAGCATCGGGACCCTGGTCGAGGCGACGGCCGATCCGCAGCCCCCCGTCGCCGCCGCTGCCGCCGAGGCCCTCTGCGATATGACCGGCCTGAAGGAGCTCGGCTCGTCGTCGGAGAAGTGGGTCAAGTGGTGGCAGCAGCATGCGGCCGAGTCGGAAGCGCGGCTCATGGGCGGGCTCCTGCGGCGCGTCCGCGGCGAACTCAAGCGCCGCGAGACCACGCTCGACCGCATCCAGGCCCGGCTCATTCGCCAGCTCAACGAGGCCTACGAGGCCGCCGACACGAAGGCGAAGGCCCAGTTGGCCCTGAAGAACCTGGAGGACCCGCTGCCGCAGGTCCGGGCCCTGGCGGCCCAGCAGGCCACCACGCTGTCGCGCGAAGTCCTCGCCGCCGGCAACGGGGCGGCCAAGCAGCCGTACCAGGACCTGCTGACCGCGCTCGGCAAACACATCGCCGACGAGTCGTCGGCGGTCCGCGGCGCGGCCGTCGACGCGCTGGCGGCCTGGCAGGAAGCCTCCGTCGGGCCGGCCTTCCTCGCGCGACTGGATGCCGAGAAAACGCCCGAAGTCCGGGCGGCCATGGCGGCCGCGCTCGGATCGCTCAAGGTGGCCGAGGCCGTGCCGAAGCTCACGGCCATGCTGGAATCGCCGAACGAAGTCGAGGTCATCAAGGCCGCCGGCGCGCTGGGGGCCATCGGCGAAAAGAACGCCGCCGGGGCCACCGTCATCGAGCCGGGCCTGGCGCTCCTGGGCCGCCTCGCGAAAACGTCCACCAGCGTTCCCGTTCGCGAAGCCGCGTGTCGCGCGCTCGCCAAGGTGGCCCATGCCGCCGCCGAGGAGGTCCTGGCCGCGGCGCTCGAAGACCCCGCGCCGTCCGTCCGGTTTGCCGCGGCCCAGGGGCTCGGCAACCTGGCCCAGGTCGGGCCGAAGGTCGTGCCGGCCCTCGTCGCGCGCCTGACCGACGACAACAAGGGCGTGCGGCAAGCCGTCGCGGCCGCGCTCGGCAAACTGGGCGGCCCGCCCGCCGCCAAGAGCATGGCCGAGCGGCTCAAGGCCGGCGCGGAGGCCGAGCCGGCCGTCCGCAACGCCCTCTGGGCGGCCATCCAGGCATTCGTCGCGCGGAACGAGGCGGCCGAAGTCGCCCAGGACCTGGGAGACCTCTTCTTCGCCCGCGAAGGCGTCGAAGACATGCAGCGGGCCGCCGAACTCTACGGGGCCGCCCTCGCCAAGTATCCGGCCGCCGCCGCCGGCGCACCGGTCCTTACGCTCCGCGAAAAGCTCGTCGACGCCTGCGTGGCCGCCGGCATGCCGCAGAAGGCCGTGCCGACGTTGCGGCAACTCCTCGCCCAGACGGCGCCCGAGAACGCGGCCCGCATCCGCCAGCTCAAGCAACAGCTCGGCCTCATTCTCCTCTCGGTCGAGCCTTACACCGAGGGGCCGCCGCTCCTGGCCGAGGCCATGGACAAGCTGGAACTCCCGCAGCGCCTGCCCCTCGTCAAGGCGATCTCCTCGCGGGCCGACGCCCTGATGAAGGCCGAGCGGCCCGAGCAGGCGCTCGACCTCCTCGAAGCCTTCAAGGCCGCCCGCTCCGACCTGGGCGGCACCGCCGAAACGGCCGCCCTCACGCAGCTTCGGGAGCAGGCCGTCCAGGCCGCCGTCGCCCAGTCGATCGGCAAGCTCTCCGGCAGTGCCGACCAGGCCCGCGCCGCGACGGAAACCCTCAAGAAGATCGGCAAGCCCGCGATGCTCGGCCTCTTGGACGCCCTCGAGAAAGCCGCCCAGGCCAAGGATGCCGCCGCCGAGGCGCGGCTCCTCGCGGCCCTGGAAACCATTTCCGGCCGCAAGGACCACGGCTACAGCCCGCAAGCCCCGCTCGATGCCCGAGTGAAAGCCATCGTGGCCTGGCGTGCGGCCGTGTGACTTGGCCGGCAGGCCGTTGCCTCAGCCCCGCCAGGGGCGTCTGACAGTAGCCACGCGGCGCAAGCCCGTGGTAGGCCGCCCGCGCCCCGCCCCAGCCTCTGTTTTTCCGTAGCCCCATCGGGGCGTCTGAGAAAACCGTATCCCGGCCCACGGCAGCACGGAATAAATAGTATTGTGTCCCCGCCGGCCGAAACCCGTGGCCCGCGTAAGGCCCGCGTCCCAGGTTTCCTTTCGCCCCGGAGGGGCGACGGAACGGTCCGAAGCGGCGAAGCGTGACGTGTTCGACGGACCTGATTCGCCTCCGGCGATTCCGCCGCCCCTCCGGGGCGGAAAGACAAACACATGAACCTGGAACGCCTCGCTCGCCGGGTTTCCACGGGTTGCGCTGCGCTCCACCCGCGGTTACATTCCGCCGCCCCGTCGGGGCGGAAGGACACGGCCGCCCGCCTCGCGCAAAACTGTGCTGTGTCCCCCGATAAAGTCTCAATGCCTTTATCGAGATTGTCAATTCCTTGAGAGTGCCGAAGGCACGAAGGAGTGTAGCCACGGGTGAAACCCGTGGACCGCGTCGACCCGCATCCCAGGTTCTTTTCCTTTTTTTCCGTAGCCCCGCCAGGGGCGTCTGATAGTAGCCACGGTGCGCAAGCCCGTGGTAGGCCCCGCGCCAAGCCCCAGCCTCTGTTTTTGCGCAGCCCCATCGGGGCGTCTGAGCGCCGGTTCAATCGCCCCGTCCGGGGCTCCTTGTAGGGTCATGGCACGCCATGACCGGCCGTTGTTGCCGTTGACGTGGCCAGGAACAACGGCCGGCCACGGCATGCCGTGGCCCTACGAAACGTTGCCGTGCTCATTGTGATCGTCAATTCCTTGAGAGTGCCGAAGGCACGAAGGATGGTAGCCACGGGTGAAACCCGTGGTCCGCGTAAGGCCCGCGTCCCAGGTTTCCTTTCGCCCCGGAGGGGCGACGGAACGGTCCGAAGCGGCGAAGCGTGACGTGTTCGACGGACCTGATTCGCATCCGGCGATTCCGCCGCCCCTCCGGGGCGGAAAGACAAACACATGAACCTGGAACGTGCCGCTCGCCGGGTTTCCACGGGTTGCGCTGCGCTCCACCCGTGGCACCATTCCGCCGCCCCGTCGGGGCGACGAAGCGGCGGCGCCCAAGCCTACGCCTCATGAAGCGCCGCCAGGACGCTCTTGGGATTACGGGCCGCCACGCGAAGGAGGGCCTTCGCCGGCCCCGCCGGATGACGCCGCCCTTGTTCCCAGTTCTGAAGCGTCCGCCGGCTCACGCCGATCATCAGGGCGAATTCGCCCTGCGAGACGCCCAGCCTGGCCCGAACGCGCTTGATCTCCGGCGGGTTGACGTCGAACACACGGCTGGGCTTGCGGCGCCCGGCCTTGACCTGGCCGGCCTCACGAACGCTGGCGACCAGATTCGCAAAGTCCTTGTCTTTCATGTCAGCAAGTCCTTCACAAGAGCCCGGAGCTTGCCCAACTGCTCCGGCGTCAGATCTTCCTGCTCGTTTTTCCGGAACGGCAACAGCATGTAAACCGTGTCGGGCCGGTCCCAGTAGTAGATGATCCTCAAGGCCCCGCGCTTGCCGGCCCCCGGCAGCTTCCAGCGAACCTTCCGAAGCCCCCCGCCGCCGGGAATCCGATCCCCCGCATCGGGACGCATCATCAGCGCCCGCTGGAGGGCACGATATTCCTCGTCCGGCATCAGGCGACGCACCTCCCGGGTGAAGACCGTCGTCTCGATGAAGATCATGCGTGTATTGTACGCCAATGGCGTACCCTGTCAAGCGTCCACGATGAATAGGCCGGCCGTTGCCTCAGCCCCGACCGGGGCGTCTGATAGTAGCCACGGTGCGCCAGCCCGTGGTACGCCGCGCGCGCCGAGCCCCGGCCTCTGTTTTTCCGTAGCCCCATCGGGGCGTCTGAGAAAACCGTATCCTGTCCCCGGAAAACCACTGTCCCCGGAAAACCAATGGCGTACCCTGTCAAGCATGCACAATGAATCGGCTGGTTGCCTCAGCCCCGCCAGGGGCGTTTGATAGTAGCCACGGAGCACAAGCCCGTGGCAGGCCGCCCGCGCCCAGCCCCGGCCTCAGTTTTTCCGTAGCCCCATCGGGGCGTCTGAGAAAACCGTATCCTGTCCCCGGAAAACCCCCGTATCCTGTCCCCGGAAAACCCCCCGGAAAACCTAAACGTCATTGCGCGGGTCGAGCTGTCGGCGAAGGGCAAGTCCAAAGCTCTCGAAGAAGCATTGGTCAAGGAGGTTGCATAGGAGTGGACTAATCTCCGGCTCTCCCTCGGCGACCTGGCTTGCCAAACATCTCGCCTCACAGATGATCCGGTATTCCCCCACCATTGAGACCATCACTTCAAGCTGATGATCTATACAGTTCGGGTCACGGCTACAGAAGCACTCCTGCAGTTGCTTTCGGGTCTTCTTGAACTCCTCGAAGCTGCCCATTTTCTGCTCCCTATTCATCCGCAACATCCAGGCCAACTTCGAGCCGTATAGCCAGTGATTTGTAGACTCCGCATGACCTTGACGTAATGGCTGGCGTGCCAGTCGCAATGGTAATAGAAGGAGCCGGTCTTCTTGAGGACGCAGGCGAGTTCGAGGCACCGTGGCCGCATGAAGTCGATGTAGGCCTGGGTCGAGGCGTGGCGGTCGGCGAAGGCGCGTTTCTCGCGGGTCTCGCCCCAGAAGACCTCGTAGTTGCGGTTCGAGTTGAACGGCGGGTCGATGTAGACGAGGTCGACGCAGGCGTCGGGGAGCTTGCGAAGCTGGGTGAGGTTGTCGCCGCAATAGACGACGCGGGTGTCGAGGAGCGGCGAAGGTTTGCCGGCGGCGGGCGAGGCGGCGGGCGGCGGGTCTTTCGGTTTCTTTGGCATGGCGATAGGTTACGCCGCGCGCGAGGGGGATGCAAGGGATAAGCGGAAGGGCATGTAGGGTGGTCGCCGCGGCGACCACAGCCCGTTGACCTGCCTCGTGCGGCGGTACGAAGGCGAACGGCAAGGCGTGGGTGCAGAGCACCCACCCTACACGGCTCTCCCCTCCGACAGGGAGAGGGAGAACAAGACACGGCACCGCAACGGCCACTGGTGGACAGGCCACCAGTGCCACACAGGCCACGGTGCCGCGGCGCGCCGCGGCCTACATTGATATTGGGACTCGGCGGGGCCGGAACTTACACTGTAATATAGATTGTCAATAGAGGATATGTGGAATATGCTGCTAGCAAAAGCCCGCAATCAGGGGTAGTTTCGACCCCCAAGAGGGCAAAAAGGCCATGCAAAAGGGCAAAAAGACCATGTAAAAAACTTAGCCCATCTTAACATTTGACCCCCTCAGCCCCATTGGGGCCGCGCCAGGTCGGTTTTGGGAACGCGAAAACGCGAAAAACGGTGGCAAAACCCGCCAAGCCGAAAAAAGCGAAAACGTAAAGTATATGCCCCTGGGGTCGGTGGCCACGGCCGGGCAAAGGGCCCGTGACCGAGGTCGCGCAACGGCCCCCCGATTCCGCTTGAGGTTCCTCGCGGCTGGCCGTATCCTTAGTGTCCCTTACGCGAGACGTTCCAGGCACACGGGGAATCAGAGGCCGGGCGGCCACATGGGGCCGCCCCTACGGACGTTCCACACGCACGGGGGACTTGACTTTCAGAACGCCATGCCAAAATACTACGTCGGAATCGATCTGGGCGGAACCAACCTGAAGCTGGGCCTCGTCACGGAGGCCTGCGGTGTCGTCAAGCGGCTGTCGACGCCGACCGAGGCCGACAAGGGGCCGGACCACGTGCTTGGGCGGATGGCCCAGGCCGTCCGCGACCTCTGCAAGGCCGCCGACATGAAGGTCGAGGACCTGAGCGCCGTCGGCGTCGGCTCGCCGGGGCCGCTCGACTCGAAGAAGGGCATCGTCATCTTCACGCCGAACATGCCCGGCTGGCGCAACATTCACGTCCGCGACCGGCTCGAGGCGGAGCTGCATCGGCCGGTGATCCTCGAGAACGACGCGAACGTGGCGGCCTACGGCGAGTTCCGCTGCGGCGCGGGCCGCAACGTCAAGAACATGTTCCTCCTGACGCTCGGCACGGGCGTCGGCGGCGGCATCATCCTGGACGGGCGGATGCTGCGCGGCGTGTCCGACACGGGCGCCGAGCTGGGTCACATCATCATTCAGCACGGCGGGCGGAAGTGCGGGTGCGGGAACCTCGGGTGCCTGGAGGCCTATGCCTCCGCCACCGCCGTCGTCGGACGCACGAAGGAGGCCCTGGCGGCCGGCGGGACCTCTTCGCTCGCGGCCGCGAAGAAGCTGACCGCCAAGGCGGTCTTCGATGCGGCGGCCGCGGGCGACGCCCTCGCCAGGTCGATCTTCGAGGAGACGGCCGAGTACTTGGCCGACGGCATCACCTCGATCATCCACACGCTGAATCCGGAGTTGGTGGTCCTGACGGGCGGGATGATGGGGGCGGGAGACGAGTTCCTCAACCTCGTCAAGAAGCATGCCAGCCAGACCGTCTTCGAGCCGGCCTGGAAGGTCTGCGACATCCGCTGGAGCACGCTGGGCGGCGACGCCGGCATCTTCGGCGCGGCCCTGGCGGCCGAGGCGTTCGTCCGGACGGGCCAGCCGGCGTAACACAAGCAAGGTAACTTCATGAAAATCCGTTGCTCAAAGTGCGGTGAGGCGTGGGAGATCAAGGGGCGGCCGGGCTTCCGCGACGAGTGCCCCGAGTGTGCCGCCTACATCCACACGTGCTCCCATTGCGCCCATTTCGACGCGCCGACGCGCGGCTGCCGCCTGCCCCAGGTCGAGGAGGTCCACGACCGGGAGGGCCAGAACTTCTGCGAGGAGTTCGAGTTCGGCCCGAACACGCCCGGCGGGCCAAGCGCCCCGCCTCCCCCCGCCAAGGCCGCGAAGCCGGCCACGCCGGACGACGCCCGGAAGCGGTTCGAGGACCTGTTCAAGAACCCCGGCAAGCCGTGATGAAGGCCGCCCACTGCAAGCACCTGAACGCTCGCCTGTGGCTCGCGGCCAAACTGTACTCCCTTGCGCTTGTCGTGCCCCTGCTTTCGGCCGGCTGCGCCGTGTTTCCCGAAGGGACGTACTGGCCGGCGGTCCAGGCCCGGGCGCCGGGCGGCGAGATCCCTGAGCGCCTGAAGGCGTCCCACGAGTCGGCCCCGGCGCTCGTGCCCGAGCAGGCGCTCGCACGGCGGCAGGCGCTCCAGCCGAACCTCACGCGCCGCTGGTCGAACGACGGCCTGGCGGCCTCTGCTCGCCGCATGGACGGCGGGGCGGGGCGCTACGTCTATGCCGACGCGATGGGCGCACTCGTGGACTGCTACGTCGATCCGCTCAAGTACCGCGACCTCGTCCTGGCGGGCCTCGAGAGCCTGCGGGCGGCGCTCGACAACCCGACGTTCCGCGACCGGTTCCCCGAGGCCGCCGACGACCTTCGCCGCGCGCGTTTCGCCGAGGCGGTCGACATCCTGGCCCTGAAGGCCCGCGCGGCCGATCCGTGGTTCGCGTTCCAGGCGGCCGATTGGCTGGCCGTCGCGATGGAGAAGAACCGCGCCATGCTGAGCCTGCCCGACGGCGCCGTCGTCTCGGAGATGCTCTTCGGGGCCATGGACAGCCTCGATCCCTACACGCGGTTCCTTACGCCCCAGATGCGCGAGGCGGAGGCCCGCGAGGAAGAATACGTCGGCATCGGCATCCAGTTGACCTCGCGCGACGGGCGTCTGCTCATCCACCGCGTCTTCGAGGGGGGCAGTGCCGAGAAGGCGGGCCTCAAGGCCGGCGACGAGATCGTCGCGGTCGACGGCCAGGCCGTCGCCGGGACCGACCTCGGGGCGTGGGCGGTCCGCATGCGGGGCAAGGCCGGGACGAAGCTCGTGCTCACGGTCCGTCCGGCCGCCGGCGGCGAACCGCGCGAGGTCGCGCTCGTCCGCCACGAGGTCGAGATGCCGTCCGTCCTGGACGCCCAGGTCCTCGACCGCGAGCGCGGCATCGGCTATGTCCATCTCACGCAGTTCTCGGGCGGCTCGACGTCCGCCCTGCGGCAAGCGATCAAGGACCTCGAGCGCGACGGCATGCGCTCGCTCATCCTCGACCTGCGCGACAATCCGGGCGGCTACCTCCTCACGTCCGTCCAGATCGCCGGCCTGTTCATCCCGACCGGCCGCGTGGCCGAGATCCGGGGACGCATGCTCGGCGCGTCGTGGAAATACGACGTGCCCCCGTTCGCGTCGCCGGCGTGGAACGGCCCGCTGGCGGTCCTCGTCAATGGCCACACCGCCAGCGCCGCCGAGGTGCTCTCGGCCGCCCTGGCCAGTCATGGGCGGGCGACCCTCGTCGGCCGCCGGACCTTTGGGAAAGGCGCCGCCCAGATCAACGTGCCCGTCGACTGGGGCGTGTGCGAGATCTGCATGACCATCGCGCGGGTGTACGACCCCGACAACGCGTGCCTCGAAGGGCAGGGCGTCACGCCGGCCGTCGAGGTCCGCCAGGAGCCCGCGCCCGGACACGACCTCAAGGACGATCCCGACGTTCGCGCGGCCATCGAGCGTCTGGCGCCGGATGGGGTCAGGAGCCTTACACATAGGGCTCCTGACCCCTTCTGATTACCATCTGGCGACAGTAGCCGATTGACATGCTCCGCTGCGGTCTTTATACTTCCGCGGCCTTGCCGGGGTTTGGCGTATCGACGGTCAGGTCCGGGGGACCTCCAGGGGATTTGAACCGCGAGCGGCTACTGCGCCCCAGAACGGGGCCGCGAGGGCTTGCCAGGGACGAGCGAGAAAGACATGGACGAGAAGATCGCTACAGCGCTCCAGGGGAAACTCGACGCCGAGGGGCTTGCCGGGCTCCAGGCATTGGCGAATCCGCGCCTCCACGCGTTCGTGGCCGATGCCGCGCAGTTGTGCCGCCCGGCCTCGATCAAGGTCATCATGGACGCGGCGGCCGACTTCGAATACATTCGCCACAAGGCCGTCGACGGCGGCGAGGAGTCGCCTCTGGCCACTCCCGGCCACACGGTCCACTTCGACGGCTACCGCGACCAGGGCCGCGACAAGGAAGTCACGCGGTACCTCGTGCCGAAGGACCTCCAACTCGGGCCGAACCTGAACGCGATCGAGCGCAGCCAGGGCCTCGACGACGTCCGGGGCCTCCTGGCGGGGTCCATGGAAGGCCGCGAGATGTTCGTGGCGTTCTTCTCGCTCGGCCCGACGAATTCCCTCTTCAGCATCTCGTGCGCCCAGATCACCGACTCGGCCTACGTCGTCCATAGCGAGTCGCTCCTCTACCGGACGGGGTACGAGCAGTTCAAGCGGATCGGCGCGCGGCCCGACTTCTTCCGGTTCCTCCACTCGGCCGGGAAGCTCGTCAACCACGTCAGCGCCGAGCCCGACAAGAAGCGGATTTACATCGACATTGCCGAGGACACGGTCTACAGCGTCAACACGCAGTACGGCGGCAACTCGATGGGCCTGAAGAAGTTGGCCTTGCGCCTCGCGATCCGCAAGGCCGACCGCGAAGGCTGGCTCGCCGAGCACATGTTCGTCATGGGCGTCCACGGGCCCAAGGGCCGCCGCACGTACTTCACCGGCGCGTTTCCGAGCGCCTGCGGCAAAACGTCGACCGCGATGATTGCCGGTGAGACGATCGTCGGCGACGACATCGCCTATCTGCGCGCGATCGGCGGCGAGGCCCGATGCGTCAACGTCGAGGCCGGCATCTTCGGCATCATCCAGGACGTGAAGGAGAAGGACGATCCGGTCATCTGGAAGGTCCTCAATACGCCCGGCGAGGTCATCTTCTCGAACATCCTCGTCAAGGACGGCCGCCCCTACTGGCTCGGCATGGGCCAGGAACTGCCCAAGGAGGGCGTGAACTTCTCCGGCCTGTGGCACATCGGGAAGATCGACAAGCAGGGGAGCGAGATTCCGCCCGCCCACAAGAACGCCCGGTACACGATCGCCCTCGGGAAGCTCGCGAACCTCGACCCGGAGTTCGACAATCCGAACGGCGTCCCCGTCGGCGGCGTCATCTATGGCGGCCGCGACTCGGACACCTCCGTCCCCGTTCAGCAGAGCTTCGACTGGGCCCACGGCATCATCACGATGGGGGCCTCGCTGGAGAGCGAAACCACGGCCGCCACGATCGGCCAGGAAGGCGTCCGCAGCTTCAACCTGATGTCGAATCTCGACTTCCTCGCCATCCCGCTCGGCAAGTACATTCAGAACAACCTGGACTTCGCGAAGGGCCTGAAATCGCCCCCGCCGGTCTTCTCCGTGAACTATTTCCAGCGGGCCAGGGACGGCAAGTTCCTGACCGGGATGCGCGACAAGGCCGTCTGGGCCAAGTGGATGGCACGGCGCGTCCACGGCGAAGCCGATGCCGCGCGCGGGCCGACCGGTTGGCTGCCCTTGTACGACGACCTCAAGGCGCTTTTCCGCCAGGTGCTCCAGAAGCAGTACACGCAGGACCAGTACCTGGAGCAGTTCACGATCCGGATCCCCGAGAACCTCGCGAAGATCTACCGGGTCGAGAAGATCTACCGGTCCGACGTGGGCGACACGCCGGCCATCGTCCTGGAGACGCTGGCCGCCCAGCGCGAACGGCTGGAGGCGCTGCGGAAGGCGAAGGGCGATTACGTGTCGCCGTTGGAGCTGTGAGAGGCAGTTTCACGTTCCAGGTTTCAGGTCTCGAGTGGTGCGGCCAAGTGCCATGCCGTTCCCCCTCCCCTTGTGGGAGAGTGTGGCCGAAGGCCGGGTGAGGGGTGACGTGTGTGGCACTGGTGGCTTGCCCACCAGTGATCGCCATCATGTCGTTGACCATGTGCGTTGACGTTTTCGTGTGCCACGGGCTCTTGAGCCCGTGATTCTGAACGTGCCGTTGACCATGTGCGTTGACGTTGACGTGCGTACGTCAAAGGCAGAGATACACGGCCACTGGTGGACAAGCCTCCAGTACCACACACAGTACAAGCAGGTCTCCATGCTGCCGGCCGCCGCCCCTCAGCCCCCTAGGGAGTGCCGCGCCTCTGCCTGTCGAGCGTCGCCAGTTCATCGGGCGGGAGAAGCGGCTGTGCGGGCGGCATCATACGCATGTAGTGCCGGTTGCGAAGGAGACGCATCGCCCATTCGCCTTCGGTGATCGTCGAGCCGCAGCAGCCTCCCGGAAACACTGTCAATTCTTCGCGGCCCGCAAGCCGTTGTTTGAGAAGAGGCACGGCGGCGCGGGGGTCCGCTTGGGTCAGGCACCAGAGGCCCATGAGTCGGACTGGGAGCTTGTTGGACCCCGCCATTCGGACGAAGTCTTCCGGCGTGCCCTTCGCAAGAAAGGCGAGCGCCATGAGGTAGAACCGGCCGGGCGTTGCGCCGCCTCCGACACAGTCTCCTTCGACTGAAGGCGGTGCCTCGGCGGGCTCGGTGAGCCAGTCGAGCTTCTCCTGGGCCTCCTCGATCGAGGCCGGCGACTTTCCGAAGGGCCCGCGCGAGAGGTGCTGGTACTCGGCTTGCCACCAAGGCGTCTGCACATCCGGGGCTTTCGAAACGACTTTCGGCGGACTTTTCGCTCTTGTCGATTCGGCCGGGCTCGTGTTCCCGCAGCCGGTGGCAAGCGAGACGCCGAGGGCCAGCAGCGCTAGCCGGAGGCAGAATGAGGTTCCGCGCATTGTCAGCGCTCCCGAAGCTTGGCGGCGCGCCTGCCCGATAGGTCCCGGGTGGCGCAGGTGCTCCGCATACTACTCGCCCGGGCCAGGCGGATCACGTGAGGAATCAACTGAGCCTGGTGGGCTTGGCGTGATACAGTGTGAATTAGAAAGAAACGGCCACTGGTGGACAAGCCACCAGTGCCACACGGAAACGGCACGAGAAGGCCCCCCCTATGCCGCAGGCGGACGTCACCCAGCGGGACATCGTGCTGGCGGCGATGCGCGAGCGGCCCGGCGACCCGTGGCCGCGCGGCCAGGGGCACGTCGTGCTCGGCGCGCCCGGCAGCCCGCGGAGCCAGAAGGCCTACCATGAGCCGGGCGGCAGCTTCAGCCCGTCGCCGGGGAGCTTCGGCGTCTCGATCTGGATGCGCGGCGGGCGGACCGGCGACCAGTTGTCGCTGGCCGACGTGCGTCAGCAGTACGTGTGGCGCCGGGCCGGGGCCGTGCCGGCGCTCGAGACCGCCACGCCGCACTTTGACGCCCGTTGGTCGCTCGAGGCCGACGGCGTGTGGCAGCTCGAGCTCGTGCCACGCGACGCCGCCACGCCCCTCGGGCTTCTCATCCGGAGCGTCGGCCCGGCGGGCGGCCCGGTCGAGCGCCTCGACTGGGACGGGCGGCAACTGGTGGTCAACCGCCGCTGGGTCCTCGCGTTCGCCCCGGCGCCCGCCCGCGTGCAACTGGGCGACGAGCAGGCGCGGGGCTGGCTGACCGCCGAGTGCCCGATGCTCTCGTGCGAGTCGGCCGCCGGCTGGGGCTACGCCCGCGTCGAGCTGGCGGCCGTCCCCTTCCGCATGACGATCCGCGACACGGCGCCGCAGTACGCCGGCTCGCTCCCGTGCGCGGGCGTCAAGTCGGCCCTGGCGTTGGACCTCCCGGACGCAGCCTTCGTCGCGTCGCTCGACGCGCAGGCGGCCAACCTGCTGATGGGCTTCGTGGGGCGGCAGACGTGCCCGGGCGAGCCGACGAACTATCCGCTGGCGTGGGAGCGCGACGGGGCCTATTCAGTGGTTGCGATGGCCCGGTGCGGCCAGGCGGAGGCGGCCAAGGCGCTGGCCGCCTACTTCGCCGAGAACGACTTCTTCGGCGGGTTCGGGGCCGAGGGCGACGCGCCGGGCTCGGCGATCAACGCCCTCGTGAGCGTGGCCGCCATCACCGGCGACGCCGACTTCCGATCCTGGATCTGGCCGCACGTCCGCCGCAAGGTCGACCTCATCGCCGAGATGCTCGCCGCGCGCCAGCCGGTGCGCAAGACCTGGGTGGGTCCGCTCATACCTTCGCTCCGCGGGCGCGACGACCTGGGCGTCATCTGCCGCCCGGCGCGCGACGGCCTCATCGTCGGCGCCATGGACCACCACTTTCCCGCCCTCTACACGACCGCCATGTCCTACCGGGGCCTGCGCCAGGCCGCGCGCCTGGCCGCCACCCTGGGCCGCGAGGCCGACCTCAAGCAGGCGCCCGAGATGGCCGAGGGGCTCCGCCATGCCTACCGGCGGAGCTTCGCCGACCCGGAACTCGCCAACGAGCGGACGTTCATGTCCGCCCTCTGGCCCACGTGGATCGTCGAGCCCGGCTTCGAGCCGCTGCGCGCGGGCCTGCGGGCGCGATGGGAGAAGGTGCACGGCGCGGGACGCTACCCGCAGCGGCCGCTCTGGACCTACTTCACGGTGGCCGAGGCGCACCAGTGGCTGTTCCTGGGGCAGCCCGACATCACCTGGAAGACGCTCGACTACTTCCGGGCCAACCAGAGCTCGCCGGGCCTCTACACGTGGTGGGAAGGGCAGGGCGAGGAGAACACGTTCAACTTGTGGCCGCAGATCCGCGGCTGGGTGGCGCCGCCCCACGTGACGCCGCACTACTGGACGGCCGCCGAGATGCTGCTCCTCCAGATCGACATGCTGGCCTATGTCGACGAGGCGGCCGCCGAGCCCGTCCTGGTCGTGGGCGGCGGCGTGCCGCCCGGGTGGGTCGGCCGGCCGATGCGCGTCCGGGGCCTCCCGACGAGCCTCGGACTGGTCGACTGGTCCTCGGAGGGCCGGACGCTCCGCGTGACGCTGCGCGGCCGAAAATGCGCTGTGCGGCCGGGGCCGGCGTTCGGACCGGAGGTCAAGGTCGAGGTGGTTCAGGGCTCGTAGCCGCGAGGATCGCCAGGCCGACGTGATGCAGGGCCATCCATGTAGGCCGCGGCGTGCCGCGGCATCGATTACGTTAACAACAGCCGCGGCACGCCGCGGCCTACATTTCCAGCTTGAGCTCGGCGAGGGCCGCATCGACCTGGCGCGTCTCGGCCTCCGTGAGCTTGAAGCTTGCCGCGCCGGCGTTCTCACGGGCCTGGTCGGGGTTGCGGACCCCCACCAGGGCGCAGGTGATGCCGGGCCGGTGGATCGTCCAGTTGATGACGACCTGGGCGACCGTCGCCCGGTGGCTCTCGGCGATCGGCCGCAGGCCGTCCAGGAAGACGAGGATGCGGCGGCGGTTCTCAAACATAT
>Ga0209777_10003096_pt1 | contig 21029 bp, 16 predicted proteins | sample FrelakmetHBP12HB_FD_187147 | JGI IMG/M metagenome (GOLD analysis project Ga0209777, IMG submission 187147) | Freshwater lake sediment microbial communities from the University of Notre Dame, USA, for methane emissions studies -HBP12 HB (SPAdes)... | ecosystem: Environmental > Aquatic >...
GGTTCCTTTAGTGGCGTATATGAAAATGATTATCCTCTCACATTAGTTTCAAATTTAGATGATTTAGCCTTATCAGCAGGAAATGCATATATATCATCAGATGGTTATATTTATGTAACATTTAAATATAAAACAGTTTCCACAGCTACTATAAAAGTTACCTATGTGGTTAATGGCGCCGTTGGAACAAGAAATATATCTTTTAGTGCTATTGAATATGGTGCAGTAGGATCTCTCACAATTAGCTATAATACTGTAAATTAAATAAGGAATATCAAAGATGTCTTCAACAGGTGTAGAAGATAACAATAAGGGATTTACAGATTCTAAATCCTTTAGAACTCGTGTTTTGCAGACAACCAATGAAAGACTTGGGGTAATAGTTCGTACTCTTTCTGAGGGTAATGGAACTGCAACAGATAAAGAAAATGGCTTATTAAGTAGATTAGATTCAAACTATAAATCAGATATTCCTTCTACAAAATATGCCATGCATTTAAAAGCTATAGCTTTTGAATCAGCAAAATTTATAATATCTAGTAATGATTATACCCAAGATCTTTATTTTGTAGATACTCAAGGAGAATATCTTTATCAAAACGTAGGAAGTTTTTTATTTCCAAATCAGCAAATACCACAAACAGATAAAACAGATGTACAAGTCAGATCCCTATATTTATCTTTAATTCAAGCATATTTCAGTGGGGCAACAAAAGCTAGTATTGAAAAAGCTCTTTATACCTATACGGGGGTGCCTGTAGCAGTAAGTGAGAATTTTGAACTATCTAAATCAAATGCTTCTTTGGATTCTGTTGTAAATCAATTTGTTTTTAATGTTAATATTGATACCTCTGATGATAGAATAAGAGATGTAAATTCTTTTCAAAAAGATATAAATTTTCTTTTAAATTTAATTAAACCTGCACACACAAGTTACCAAACTAGTTTTGTATATTCAGAACAAGTTGAATCAGTTACTAAGCTATCAGAGTCTTTTAATTTAGATCAATATGTGTATTATTATGAAGATTTAAGAAAAGTTAACTCTATCCTTTATCCTGGTTCTGGTTCTATTCCTTTAGAAAATAGTTATAAATATAAGGGTTTTGATACATTTAACACATCAATACTAAATGATCCTCAAAGTTTAAATTATAATGAGATTGGTACAAGAGATAAATTAAATGACAGTTATACTTTTAAGTCCTTTGGATATGACTTAGGAAAATATACAACCACACTTCAAGAGAAATCAACGATTGTCCCAGCATCTTTAAATAAATCTGATGTCTGGAGTAGACTACCTTTTCAAGAATTTAGATTAGATAATACAGAATTTATAATGAATAATATGGAGGATCGTCTTTTTGGAGAGATACATTATCCTTCCTACCCCTCTTTTTTTAGTGCCTTAGAAGTTGATTCTATAAATAATGGGGGATCTGGTGGGATTATTTCTACTCTTTATGATGAACTTATTTCAATAGTGCTTACTTAAGGATAAAATCCTTATTTTAAAAGAAGTACTTAAGAATGTTGAGATAACTCTTTATAATTAACTAATAGTTTTCTTATTTGGATTAGGAGAAAAATATGGGCCCAGTCAAAGAATTGGTTAAAAGGACTAGAGATTTAATAGGCGGCTTAAGTCTAGGAATCACCTACAAAGAAGAAACTAAAAAGATGAAAGGTGAGTTTTTTATTAAATTAGAAGATAAAAATGGAATTATAGAACAATTTCATTATAAAAATATAATTGTCAACGACGCTTCTTTGTTAATTGCTAGATTGTTGGCTGATGGGTGGACTTCTGTTGATCATGCTGGACCTGCACATGGTTTGTGGGTTTTAGCGGTAGGTACTGGAGATCCTACTTGGCCAGACAAAAGCAACCCGCCCCCACCTGTTCCTACAGATCACAAATTAAAATCAGAATTAGCCAGAAAAACTTTTGCTCATGTTAATTTTGTTAAAACAGATGGATCTGGATTACCAGCAACCGAAGTAACCAATATTTTAGATTTTCAGACAGTATTTAACGAATCTGAGGCGGTTGGAGGTATTACCGAGTTGGCGATGTTTGGTGGAGATGCCTCAGATACTATTACTGATTCTGGAACAATGTTGAATCTTAGGCATATTGGGATAATAAATAAATCTGATTCGTCCACATTAAGTATTATTTTTAGAATTACCTGTTAGGAGTAAATATGAATAATAAAATACTTTTAAAAAAAGTAGCTGCAAAATTACAAAAAAAGCTTTTAAAACCTAATGACTTTTACCCTAATTGGAAGAAATTATTTAAAATGGTAGAAGAAGGAATAATAAGAGACCTGAAAGAAAGATTTGATGTTAAGAAAAAGCCAGTCATCTCTGTTAATAAAAAGTTTGAGGATGGTAAAGATACTGGATATCTAGTAATTAGAATTAATGGGGAAGATTTTGATAATAACTTTTATTATAAGGGTTCTAAAGAATCAATTGAAGAAAGTACTAGCTCTCATGGATCTCTTCCTGAATATAAAGATGTTTTAGATCCAGGAAATGAGGAATTTGATGATCTACTTTATGATGCAGTCCAAGAAAGAGAAATTTACCAAGCATTAGATCAATTTTGGCATACTCGTAAAGAAAGTGATTATTTTAATAATTTAGAAAAGTTTGCTGATAAAAATCTGAAATAAAAGGACTACTTATGAAAATATCTAAAGAAAAGATTGAAAAAATAACTAAAAAAATAAAAGAATCAAAAAAAGATTTTGAAAAACAAGAAGCAAAAGATCTTTTAAAAGATTTAGAAAAAATATCAAGTAATATCATCCATTGTGGGAATGAATTAAGAGATTTGGTAGCTGTACGTGGAAAAGATATGTCTCAATGGAGAAGACAAAAAGGTGTTTCTTCCGAAAAAGTAAAAAAATGGGTGGATGAACTAAATAAACAAGGATTTATTAATTCACATCTTGATAAAGCTGGAAGTGAACTTGTTAAAATAGAAAGAGAAATTAAAAAATTTTTGGGAGAGGAATAAGACTATGAAAATATCTAAAAACAAAATAGAAAGAATTGCAAAAGAAGTTATTAAAAAAATGGCAACAGGTGAAATGTCTAAACAAGATATTGAAAAAGGCGGGGAATGGTACGAATCTGCTAAAGAATTAGAAAATGTTGCAAAGGAAACAGGAAAATTTAAGGAAGTTAGACCCTTTGATCAATATCAGGGCCCATATGCTTTACTTACAAATGGTTCTAAAATATGGTTTACAGATAAAACAGAAACAGAAGGAATATATTATTTAGATGAAGGAAAAAAAGGGTATGAACTTTCTGAGAAAGAACTTAAAGATTTTTATAAAAGTAATGCTGAAAAATTTATAGATAAAATAAAAACAAAGAAAACAAAAGTTAAAGTTAAAAAAGCAGATGTTGCTGGGTTTATGTATGAGATTAATGTTAATCTTGGTAAATTAGAAAGTGGTCAAACAGATAATAAAGAATATATTAATAATAATTTAAAAAATATTAATTTAAAAAACACAGGATTTAAAACAGAAGAATCCGCCATTAAAGATCTTTTAGAAAAATTAAATAAGTCTTTAGAAATAAAAAATGAATATATCAAAAGAAATAGTTATTTCTAAAGTTATTAAAAAATTATCTGGAAAATGGGGCTATGAACCATATCAAAGTGATGCCGCCTCAGACTTTGCATGGCATGTAAAAAAAGAATTACTTCAGATGATTAAGGATTTAGATTATTCTCAAGGAACCAGTGACTTGGATAAATCCTTGGTGATATTTGATTTACTGAGTTCCATGAAAGGTAACTATTTAGATGAAACTAAAGAAATGTATAAAAAGATTCGTACTAATATTTTAGTAGCCGCCCCTGAATGGGCTCTCCGCCATTCTGATCCTTCTGCAGCAAAAAATATACTTTTAAATTTAATTAAAACTTTAGATGAAAAGATTTTAACAGCAACTGGTAAGGAATCTACTGATGATAAACCCAATTTAACAAAAGAAGATATTAAGTTATTTAAAGATCTAGAAAATTTAAAATTAGAGAAAAAAGTTAAATCAAAACAAGAGGTGTACCTAGGCTTAGAAGGACAGGATAAGTCTTGGCAACAAAAATTTGACCTTATTACAGATTGTGTTCACTGTGGGGAAGAGGCAAGAATTGCATTTGTAGTATATGAGACTTATGAAGAAGGTAAAAAGAATAGATTTGTTGTGGATTTACATAAAAATGAATTAGCTTTAGGCGGTTCATTTTGGCCACATGATGCTATTTCCTGTGCTGTATATTTTTGTACTAAATGCACAGAACCTACTGCTTTATATAATCAAGCTTGATTTAAAATAAAAAACTATCGTTTGTTTCTTTTAATCTTTTCTCAGCAATTTTAATATATTCTGGATTTAATTCAATACCAATTCCCGATCTATTATTCTTTTTAGCTACTACAAGTGTGGTTCCTGATCCTAAAAAGGGGTCTAAAACAATACCTTTTTCTGGGCATCCGGCTAACACACAGGGTGTAACTAAATCCTCTGGGAATACAGCGAAATGGGCTTCTTTAAAAGGTTTTACAGAAACATTCCAAACTGATCTCTTATTTCTTTTTCCACCAATGTTATCCCATTGTTTATTATTTCCTCTAGGTGTTCCATCTTTATTATTATAAGATCTTCTTGCCTCTCTTTTAAATCCATTACCACTAGCATGATCTGAAACCGCATTTTCTTTTATTGATTCATGATCGTAATAATAGTCACTCTCTTTTGTTAAAAGAAAAATATACTCATGGCCTTTTGTTGGTCTGTCTCTAACGGGCTCGGGTATTGCGTTAGATTTTTCCCAAATAATATCAGATCTTAATCTCCAACCATCTTCTTGTAATGCAAAAGCTACTCTCCAAGGAATACCTACAACTTCTTTTGGTTCAATATTTCCCATTTTCTTTTTAGCAAAGCAATCCCCTAAATTTAACCACAGAGTCCCATCTTTTTTAAGAACTCTTCTGACTTCACGAAATATCAAAACTAGTTTTTGTATATATTCTTTATAATCTTTTTCTAAACCTAGTTGCCCATCAACCCCATAATCTCGGAGCCCCCAATAAGGAGGAGAGGTAACACAGCAATTAACACTCTCGTCAGCAAGAGTTTTTAATTGGTCAAGAGCATCTCCATTTAAAATAGTGTGTTGGTTTTGCAACTCAAGTGTTCCTTTAATGTTTTAGCTTTTTCATCTTTTGAAGAAAGAATAGGATTGTTAATACCCCAAGAAATATTTATGTCTTTATCATTCCAAAGAATAGACGCATCTAAAGTAGAATCATATTCATTTGTACACTTATAATTTATTTCAGCCACATCACTTAAGGTTAAAAAGGCGTGACCATAGCCTTCTGGGACCCAAAGCATTTGATTATTTTCAGAATTTAAAGTCACCCCTATCCATTTTTTAAAAGTTGGAGAATCTTTTCTCAAGTCAACCGCCACATCCCAAATAGACCCGTTAATACATCTTATCAGTTTTCCTTGAGGTTTGGGATTCTGAAAATGAATTCCCCTAAGAACACCCTTAATAGAGAGGGAATGGTTGTCTTGAACAAAAAGCCCTATATTATATTTTTCAAAAATACTTTTTTTATAAGTTTCTAGAAAAAATCCTCTTTGATCTCCATTCACTTTAGGAGTTATTAGAATGGCACCATTACTTAATGTTTCAAAATTAAAAGACATTTTTAAACTCCTGTAGATCCAAAGCCGCCCTCTCCTCTAGCGGTGTCTTCAAGACTTTCTACAACTTCAGGTGTCCAAAGTTCCACTTGAGCAATAACCATTTGGGCAATCCTATCCCCAACTTTAACCTCAAAGTTAGTATCTCCTGCATTCTTTAATATTACTTTTATTTCTCCCAAAAATCCGCTGTCTATAGTCCCAGGAGAATTTCCAACAGTAACTTGTTTTTTAAAAGCAAGACCTGATCTTGGTCTAATTTGAATTTCGTAACCCATAGGAACAGACATTTTCCACCCAGTCCCAACAAGTTTTGTCTGATTTGGTGCAATAGTTAAAGAATCAACACTGTATAAATCCAAACCAGAATCCCCCAAGTGTGCTCTATTTGGAATAACAGCTAATTCATTTACTTTTTGTAACTTCAACATAAATTTCTCCCTAACAAACAAGTTAAGTAAAATTTAGCTGAATGTCAAATTTTGAATTATATTATTGAATTGTGCCTGGCATATAAATATTTTTTTCATAGAGCATGTCGTCACCAGTTCGGTTACTAAAAGTGACTTCAATTTTCCAATATGTTGGGTCATTATCATCTGGTTGGTAAACATTAACAGAAATCAAGCTATAAAATGTTTCTCTATCTGTTATCGTTTGAAATTGTGATTGTTGTGTTTGAATATCTAAAAATTTTTCTATAAAAGATGTTATTTCTTCAGTAATTTTACCTTTTATTAAATCTGCATTGTAAATCTTACTTCCCACTAATTTATAAATATTTGTTCCATACCAAACATGAAAGGGGTTACTACCCAAATAAGCAGTCATACCTTTTCTAATTTCTTGAAGTAATTTATCTTCATTTTCAACCATATTGACTTGTCCCAGAACAGAATAGGATTCATCATAAAGTATTTTTAATCCTAAACATTTTGGGCAAATTTTTGAAAAAACTGTATAAGTTATCTCATAAAAATCATCCACTGATTTTCTTTTTTTATTAAAAACTATTTGATATCTAGGAGAGTATACATAGTCTTTATTTAATATCAAACTCCATCCATTTTTTGGATCTTCTGAATCAAATTGATATCCATTTATCCACAAAACTATTGTTTTTGATGCTAATTCTCTAGGGATTACAATAGTTTTATAATCTGAGTTAATACTAACTAACTCTTTTATTATTTTATGATCACAAACGGAGTATAATTGAGAATCCCTTGACATATTTTTTTCCTATATATCCTTAAAATATAAATAAGTTATTGAAAAGTAGCTATTGACTGTGTTGGAGTCTCTTGGGTAAGGGGTTCTGAAACAATAACTGATTTAGAGCTTTTAAAACCAACAACAGTTTTAACTCCATTATTATTACCCCCACTTAACGTAAAAGTTGTTCCTTTTCTAACAGGAGGAACTGATCTTTCAAAGGTAATTGAATTATCTAGAGCATTAATTGCAGTCACCATGTACTGCTTTGCTCCAGAGTCAGTAATAACACCAAAGTCACTTCTGACATTTTTTATGTCATCATTATCTTCTTTAGCAAATTCTTGAACTTCATCAAAACCTGGCATATTAAATCTAGAAGATATCCTATTTAATGTGTCCGTGTATTCTGTTTTTTGATTTGTTAAAAAAGTAACATCATCATTCATTTGTTCTATTAGATCTCGTATCTTTTTTACTTTAAATTCATTTTTTTCTCTTTTTGCTTTAATGTTATCTAGGAAAGCTTTTTTTAATGAATCTACATCTATACCATTAAGAGCGTCTGGCACACTTACCCTAGGAACTGGAACTTGTCTTGGACTTACAATCCAATCTTTATCTGGTAAATCCGTTTTACTATAAGGTGAACGTAAAGATAAATCAGCAACCATAAATTTATCTAATAACTCATTATACCTTTGAATTTCTGCAGAAATATGATCAATTTTATTTTCTATATAAATAATTTCTTTTTCAACAAATTCTTGAAATTCTTGAAAATCATCTAATGAGTTTATTGATCCTAAAAAATTAAAAGCCATTTATTTTAAACTCCCAAACAATAAGTCCACTGCTTTCATAGTAGCTCCTGCTGAGTATAAAATAACTACCCCAGCGGTATAGTTAGACTGTGTGGGTGTTCCCGTAGCAGTAGTTAGAGCACTTTTAATATAATCCACACCACCCTTTTTATAAGGAATATTTAAAAAATATAATCCGGCAGTTAGATACATCTGTTTTGTTATTTGCTCTAATAAATTTTTTATTTCATTAGCTAAATCTGATAAAGCCTGTACCTTTGCAATTAACAAGTCTATGAAATCTGTTAAACTTTTTGTTGCATTTTCAAAAGAATTTAATAATTTGTTTGCTAAATCTTGTATATACCTAGTTAAATCATTAAATATAGGAAATAAATCTGCCGGCCTAATACTATACCAATCTGGTGGGTTACCAGAAGAAATTCCAGCAGTAGATTCATAGCTTATAGTTCCATAATTTGATCCAAATCCTAAAGAAGAATTTTGATTGTGTATTTTAAGATAAGACCCATTGTACATATCTGGGTTTCTATTATCTTCTATAATGATTTGACTCTTACTATTAGTTCTTACATTTATCCCTGAAGTTTGAGACCTAATTCTAGATGCTACTTCTTCTGCAGATAATGTTATTGTATCACTATCAGAACCATCTGATGTTTTTCCAAAATCTCGTACTAACACAACATTTTGATATAAGTTAATACCGGATAAATTTGAACTAATTAAGTTAGGTAAATTAGAACCTTGACCAACTTGAATAACTAATTTATTTGTTTCGTTATCTCCATTATTTCCTTTTTTAATTACAAAATCCCCTTGGTTTGCACTTATAATAAAAGCCCGAGTAGCCTCTAATACTTGTTTTCCCCAATACTCTACATTAATAGTTTGTTCTGGTTGGTTTTTACTTAAAAGAGTTATTATCCCCTTTTTGTAATCAATTGTGTCTGGTTGTACCTGTTGACCATCCACATGAACTATAATTGCAGATGGGTCGGAAGCATATACCGCTTTAGCATCATCATAAATAGCAGAACTTAAAATATATCTTAAAGACATACCATTTGGATCTACTCCCCTTGTAATTTGTGAAGAAAGATCTTCTTCAATATATATTAAATCGGGTTGTGTGGGTGTAGCTGCTACCTCATATGTGCTACCTGTACAATTAGCCCCAATATAAGCAGGAACAACTTTATAATAATATATAACACCATTTACTAATTCTTCTCCAGTTTCTCCAGAAGCTGTTAAACTAAAGTCTTTAATAGCGTCTAAGATCCCGACAGCCCAATCAACTTTTCCGGCAATAATTTCACTAGAAGTTTGTTCATTTTCTGCCTTAACTGTTTTTTCATACCCCGTTAAAACACCATCTACAAACATAAAATCTTTTACAATTTGAGTTTTTGCTACCGTAAAAACGTGATTCCACCAATCAGAGGTAGCCTGACTTGAAACAGCACTCCAATTTTTATCAGTTGTAGCAGGTACAGATCCCAAAATACCAACTAAATCATATTCTGAAGAAAGTTCTCCAGTAGTTATATCATAATCCCAGGTGACTGTTTTTCCTGCAGCTTGGGATCCAAAATCAGCACCTTTTACATTTTGTGTAACTGGGTTTCCACCAGGAGAAAAAGCTCGATAAATATAAAAACCTGTTGGAGATATTGCTGTTTTAGGCATTGACCAAGTTAAAACAACTCTTCTATTTTCACCAATAGCTTTTAAATTTTCAGGTGGAACTAGACCAAAATCTGGATTATCTTTAGAGAAAAGAGAAGTTAATCTAGAAAAAGAATTTAAAAGATCTGATACACCACCTGTATCAGAAGCTGCAAAAACCATAGCCCCTACTTTTTCAGTAGCTGCTATTATAGGTCTGTGCGGGTCTAATTGATCATCAAAGCTGCTATTTACTTTAGAAATAAAGTTACTAAACCCACCCTCTAAAGGAGCCCAAGTTTCAGCAGATGCAAAATTTCTTGTTGGTAATGTAGATAAGACATAAAGTCCATCACCATTTGATAACTGCTCAATATAGGCAATAATATCATTTATCATTTTTTGAAGAGCTTTTTTTAATAAAGATAAAGCATCAAGACCTAAATGTTTTGAAATAAATGATTTAACTATATTTAATAATTTTGTAACAGCCTTAAGAGTTGAAACAATTGTACTAAAAGTATCCTCTATAACCTCAAGCATACTATTAATTGTGCTGTTGCCTAATGGAGTCACTTGAGTCAATTTTACCCAATTTAAATTTTTTGAAGTATCTTCTGGGACTATCAAACTATTTGGATCATTAAATATAACATTAAATTTTAAAGCATCTGAATTATTTCCAAAGATATCTAAGGTATATGCTGTTATCTCATTTGTTCCAGAAGTCAAATTTTCTAAGGTATAGGCCCAAGAACCATTTGTATTATAAACATCTGTACCATTCAGGGATACAGAATAGCCGCCATCTTTATTATAAGTACCAGATAAATCGATATAATTAAATGTTGTTTCTAAATAAGATATCCCAGTTGTTGAATCATATTGGATTTGAGAGTTAGTTAATACTGGAGGTTCTACTTTAAATATAATTGTTAATGAGTTGCTTGCACTTAAATTATAAAGATAATCTAATGAAAAAATGTTAAAAGGTGTGGTTGTCTGCTTTAAAATCATCTCCTGTGCCCAAAGATAAGATCCTTTTGTATATTGGCCTATTCCAGATTCATAAAGAGAAAGAGAAATTATAGAGACTTCATTTTTTATTGATATATTTGTATTTCCCAAAATAATCATTTTATTTGGGGATGCAAATGCTATTTTTTTATCATTGTACAAACTATTTATTGTATTAATTAATCCAGATTTAGTAAAAACAGTAGCTAAATCCGCATTTGAATTTATATGTTTATATTGTACATTTTTGTTATCAACCATAATGTTAATAAAATCAGCATCCCCAGATTCAAATTTATATGTATCTGGTACTGATATTTCTAAACATTGATTATAGCTTCCTGAAGGAAAATTAAGTACAGACAATGAAGAGCAATCATCAATATTAATATAATTACCTTGAAGATAAATAAAAGTGTCTTCTAGATAAGCTGTTTGTTTTAAAAAATAACCATTTATTTGATCTATTATTGTTTGAGAATCAGTTTGCCCTTCTTTAAAAGTAATTATTTCTGAATCACTGTCTACCTGTAACTTTAAAAGATTATTTGTTGTATCAAAATTAATAGAACTTACTTCTGAATATAATTTAACATACCCAGATTGAATTCCGCTATCAGAAAAATAAAGTAATTGGTTACTTCCAACATCACACAGACCATCATATTTTTGAGAAATAAGATTTGTGGTGAATGTGGGCCTATCGCTGCTTGAATAAATGGTTATTTTATCCCCATTTGAGAAGTCACTAGAAAAAGAATCTGTCACCAAATAGGTATCATATATTTCTGTAACACCACCTATACTTCCAATATTACTTCCACTCAAAACCAATATTTTATCTCCGGTAATAATACCATCTACAATAAAATTTCCAGAGGCAGTTTCAAATATAGAGCTGCTCCCAGAAGAAGAAAAATATGTGCTGTCAGTTATTGGTTTTTGAACACCAGGGCTAGTAATCACAGGTTGAATTAAAGAATAGCTAAATGTTATCTCCGCCGTGTCTGTAAAATTATAAAGTTGATCTAATGCACAAAAATACCAAGTTGGGCCAGTAGAATAAAAATTAAAATTAAAAGACCAATCAATATCAGATTTATCATTATATCCAAAATAAAATGGATCAGAAATACCTAATTCAGTAAATGGTTTTAAAATATGTATATTACTTTCTGCTGTAATTATGTTAATACCAGAGAAAGCTATAGTTCTTCCTATTTGAGAATTTATTGTTGAAATTATATCTTCTTCAGAATAAATTATTTCCTTAGAAAAATTAATAATGTAATCAACATCATCAATGTTTAAATTTAAAGTATTTCTATTATTAAAAGTTGTGCTTGCTAAATTTAAAGAATAGGATAAATTATAATTTCCTTCAAAAAAACCAAAAGTACCACCAGAAGAACTATTTAGTACCTTAATGTTATTGCCAGTAAGTACAATTCTTCCAGAACTTTCAGAAGCCACAGTCTCAGAAAAATAAGAATTTATTATAGAAACTATATCTGCCGCACTACTACTTCCAGCTGGAAAAACTATTGATCTATTTTCTATTCCGATATTTAAGTTTAAAACATCATTTATGGAAGTTATAATTAAAAAAGGTTCAGATAATGTAGAAATTATTTTAGATTTATTTAAAGATTGTGTTGAAGAGTAAAGAACAGCATTACTATTTGAATTACAATAGCCACTTACAGTTTGGTTATAACTTGAAACAGTCATATTTGTTGGGTATGTAATAACTGGTGCTTCCAAAGAATAGTTTAAATCTAAAGAAGATACATCACTGTCATTTCCAAATATATCTATCGACTTTATTGTAAAAGTTTCTAAAGGTTTTAAAATTGTAAAGGAATAACCCCAAGAAGTGTAATTTGAAAAACCTGTTACTTTATCACTAACAAAAAAACCACTAACAGAAGGCTCATTGGGTGTAACTACTAAACTAACCGCCTCATAATCTGCTATTCCTGATAAATTTACTGATATTGAAGTAACCGAAGGATTTAAAGAAAATATTACTGGTGGGTTTAATTTATAATTTAAGGTGTAAGGGCTTATAGCACTGTAGCTACTTAAAGAATCTTGGGCTCTAAAATATATTGTTGGAGAAGCTTCAATAAAATTATAATTATATGAAAAACTTGAAGCATGGGGCACATACACTATTCCTGATGTGGAATAGGTAATAGAATCTAAGCTCACTTCAATTAAGCTAGATAGTGTGGAAGTTTCTCCTGGAATAGTTACGAAGGATTCATTAAATGTTGTATTAGAAATAGTTGGTGCTTGAACTGTTAAGCTATAATCTATCTCAGATGTAATATTTCCTAAAGAATCTTTGGAGGCAATATGCAGGTCTGTGGTGTATGATACAATTGTAAAATTATAAGACCAGCCCCCATAAGTTAAAATAACACTGCCAGAAGAACCATTTACATAAATTGAAGAAGTATCATTGTCAGTAGTTCCTGAAACAGTAACATTTAAACTGCTATTTAAGGATACCTCTGAATTTTCAGGAAAAGTTACCTGTAACATACTTATTTCTTATTTTTCATCGTTTCTAATAATTGTTTAACTTGATCTATTTGTTCTAATGTTTTTTTCTTTTCTGCCTCTATTATTAATAAGAGGGCATTTAATACGGGGTTCAACATTTCTGGATTTCCAATTTTTGTTGTTTTTTCCCATTCTAGTTTTTCTTTTTCTTCATCCATAATTAACTCCTAAATTAATAAACCATTTCAGGAATATGTTGAAATGCTACTTAAGGTATCTTTATTTCTAGCTGCTTCTTTTTGGTTTCTAATTTCGTTATCTATTTCTACTTTTCTTTGCTTATATAAACCATTGTTTTTATTATCTAAAACATCAAGCCAAGTATATCTTACGTCATAAAGACCTTCTGCATCTAATATGTTTCCTGTGACACCAATACTAATTTTAGCTAACCTAGCAGTAATGTCAGAGAGTCTTTGATTAAGAAGAACTATTCTAGAGTTAAGATAAGAAATTCTATTGTTTAAAACAGAGTCGCTGTCAAGTGCTGTAAAAGGTTGTTGACCCACAGCTTTTAAATTATCAAAAGAAGTGCTGTCTGTTATACAAGTATTTGTAGAGGTTAACCATAAAGTAACATTATCTTTCTCAACTTTTGATAACAAATAAGATGTGTTAAACGGAGAAACCCAATCATCCATTTGTCCCTGTAAAAATCCTTGTTGGCTGGTATGTAAAGGAATTCCCGAATTTCTAATATTATTTCCTGATATAATGTCTAAATGTACTGAGATGCTTCCTGGAACAGTTGTGGTATATGTGTATCCTGATGTCCAAAGTGGTTTTCTACTTCTTATTGCAGATGAATTTCCTGTTCCAAATCCAACATGAGGGGCATCAGATAGTATGTAAATACAAGGCGAATAGCCTACTGCATTTTTAGTAGTTAATAGTACTGCAGTACCCGACACTGATGCGGGGGCTATACTTAAGGGAGCACAAGCATTATTAATTTGGGTAACAATATAAGCTGCATTTTGGGGAGCATGACTTCCTAAAGAAACTATAACATTTGTTTGAATTAAAGAACCACCAAATTGTGTTTCTACATATAAACTTAGTGTTTCACCGGAAGATGTATTTAAGGTACCTGTTGAGAATAAGGTTCCCGTAACTACAGGAATACTTAATAAAGAGGTTAACTTACTCTTTTCCAAATTTAAATTTGAAAGCTCATTGCTTACAATAGGAGGGATTATTGGATTTACTACAGGTCCTTGTGGGCTCCCATCATCGTTTTGATTTAATCCATATAAAACTGGGATTGGGTATGGGGACATCTGCTCATCTTCTGGTCGATCATCTGGGACTTTAGGAAATAATCTTTGAGGGGGCATATTTATAGCATCAGCAATATCTGTAGTTGTGACTCTTCCATCCAAAGCACCAACAATATAACCATCTATCAATTCTCTTTCTTTTTCAAAATTATATAATCTAGTATCAAAGAAAGACCACCATCTTAAAGATAAATCTATTTTTTCATCTATTATGGCAAGGCGGTAAGGGTAGGAATCATTTCCACTTGAACTATTATCTTGTACGGGTATTTCTCCAGTTGGAAAACCAGAAGAACTTGAGTTCGCTATTTGCGAATTGCGTTTTTCTAATTCTTTTTTAAAAGAAGACATAAGACTGGTGCCATATTGAACTTGTATATAAAAGTCATCAGGATTTTCAACAGAATAAGTCACTTGTATGCTAGAACCTTTTTGTAAATAATCAAAATAGGTATATGTAGAAGATAGTGTGGTGCTGCTGTTAACAAATCTTCGAGCTATATAACTTATTATAAGCGTATCCCCAATAGCCACTCCCTGTGTAAGTTCAATAGCTCCAGAATTATTTATTTGAAATTCTGTTGAAGTTAAAATAATATCATTCTTTTTTAAAGTATAGTCTCTATCTGTTATTGGGATAAATTTTGTATTAAAATTAATTTCTCCCTCAGAAACTATAGGAAGTGTGGTATATTCAGTTAGAGTATCGGGATAAATAGCAATCTCTAACGGGGCACTTAAACCCACAGTTGTAAAAGTCCCATCAAAAGAAGAACCCTTTACATCATAATAATAATTATTGTTAAACCTAATTAAAGTATTTAAAATATAATTTGTAGTTTGATCCCCCTCAAAAATAATTGAATTTGAATTTTGTGGTTGACTTGTTTTAACTGCAATTTCTTTATTAAAAGTAATAGGCTTTATTGTAGTATAAAGTGCCGGAGTCACATATGTGTTTTTAAATTTACCAGTAATTACAATATAAGTGTCTGGATCGTTGGTGTCTTCAGAATTATAAGAAAATCCTAAAGTTCTATTAGCAGATCCGTCTCCAACTATAATAGATGTTTTATATTTTAATTTTATTTTTAAAGAACCATTAATTTCAAAAACTTCAGCAGATCCCTGTTTAACCGCATTTATTTCATTAACCAAAGAATATATCGTTTTCTTTAATTCTGCTTGAAAAATAACTGTATATAAAATACCTTCTGCTGTAAAAATAAAAGTATCATTAGATCCGGCAATAATAGAGTATGGTTCTCCAACAGTGCCTATTAAGTTAGCCTCGGTAACTAGATAGGAGGTTTTAACTTCATAAAAATCAGAGTTTATTTTTATTATCGCTCCTGAAGGATAACGAGAAAGAACATCATTGTTTTTTATAATAATTGTATTACCAGCAGAAGGAGCCACAAATCCAGAAAGAAGCATAGGTGTGTTTTTAACATTAAGGGATTGGTCTCCACCATCAGCGCCCAATCCTGTGGTGCTTTGCCCATTTGTAAAACCCAAGACTGTATTTGCTGAACCATTATTAATTTTAATAGTTCTTTTAGGACCAGCATATTTAGTTCTTAATGCTATTTTATTTAAAGAAACATAAGACTCAAAATTAATACTGCTATTATTTATCTCATTTACTATGGTTATTGGTTGTATGGAGGTATTTGGTGTCAGAACAATACTTTCTACTTGTCCATTAACTTCCACAATAAGGGTGTTATTTGTGTTTTCAAAGGTAAAGGGACCAGTGCTCGTTCCAATTATAAAAGCTTTTCCTCCAAGGAGAACTTCATTATTTATCTCTCCTAACTCTTCTGTTTTGTAGTTAATTGAATAAACATCTCCTGGAAAAGCAGAGGTATTTAAAGTGATCCATCCAGCCTCTGTTGAAATTGTATAATCAGTATCTTTTACTAATAAAGTGTCATAATTTTTATATATAGAATAATCATTAGGAAATAAAGCAGAATCTAAAGTAAGAATTCCTCCAGCAAGAGATTCTGAGTCTACTACCGATATTAACGTAACTAAACCAGAACTATCAACAAGGTATTCCTTATTTTTTATTTTTTCAATATCATTTTCTAATAAGGTAAAGGTATCTGTGTCAATTCCAATAAATGGATTTCCCGTAATAGATTTAGTCCCAGAAAGAATAAAAGAATTTAAACTGCTTGTTGGTGTTAATAGTTCATCAGTGACTTTAGTTAAAAATTTTAGAAGTCCTACACCATCCCCGATTTTTGAAGAATAGTCTAAATAACCTAAAACAGAGTTTATAGTTCCATCTTCAATTCTTAGTTGATGGTAAGAAGTTCCTTTGGTTCCCTGAACTGCAAAATAATTTAGTTTAGTATCTGTATTTTGATAAATAACAACTTGAAAATTTATTGCAGAAATATTTATTATTTTAGCTAATTCTTTAATGTAGTAAGTTCCTGCAGGAATTGTAAATTCCTGAAAGGAGTCACTGTTGTGCCTTATTCTGAAAATATTTTTGTCTGAGGGGATTATATATGGTTCGTGATTTGTGGCGATAACTTCAGGTAAAATTCCATAATCTAATGTGTAGTCTTGTTCTATTGTTTTTAGATCTCCATTTAATTTAACTTCTAAAGAACCTGCTACCAATATAGGTGTTGCCTGAAATACAATTTGAGATGAAGTGGCATTTAAGGATTGAGTTAAAAATAGATCTGTAATTGTTGTCGTCTTATTTAAATCATTATTTATAGTATCATCTGCTGGATAAAAGACAGCCTGTACTCCCTGATCTCCTATATCTGAAATACCAGAAATATTAACAGGTACATTTTGGGCATCATATATCTCACCTACGTTTAAAACCCAACGACTGTTAGCACCATTATAATTAAAGTCATCTCTTTTATATGAAACAGTACAAGTTCCTAGTTTACCTTCGACATCAGTATCAACTAGATAATCAATTTCTTTGTTGTATACTATTGTATAAGTATTAGTTAAAATGTTTTGTCTGCTAATTCCTGAAAATAAGCAAAGATCTAAGGAAGTAGGTGTCAATAAATTACAAAAATAATTAGGATTGTTTGTTATTTGATTATATAAATCATTTATCGTTTTTCCTATTAAAGAAATATTAATATTATCTATATTAGTTAGATCTTCATTTATGATTGTTAAAAGTTTATTACCATCAATATATAAAAGAGCCGAAGTAGCCAAAATATTTGTATAAGAAATACTTAAGGCATTATGTAAAATAAGAATCCCTTGAGTAGATGGTGGTTTCGTACTCGAAGCATTAATCGGGCTAACTCTTGGTTTTTTTATAATGAAATATCCTAAATTTGCTGCCATATTCTTCCCTATGTAATTTTCCCGTTACCAACTCCGACACTCGGAATGGGAACACCCAAGATTACCGGTGCGGGGGCTCCAGTAATGACCACATTAACAATGCCCATAGCCATCACATGGGTACAAAAAGATGTACAAAAAGCATTAACCATTGGGAGTAACTGTATTCCTGCAGATCCCATCCCCAGAGCTACCTTTGAAGCCATCACTTGTGGAACTAAACCAGTTACCTTTCCTATACCTGTTCCTAAAGCCACTCCTGTGTGTGTTGTGTTAGCCATATTCATAAGTAAAAAATGTTGGACAACCGCTTTAGAAATAGCCTGTGTCATAGGAACCATGCTAACACCAAGAATCGTAGCGGAAGCCATTAGGGGTATTGCCAAACTTGCAAGAATTGCATCATTTATTCCTATTAATTTTCCAATTCCAACCCCGACTGTCATAAAACCAGTATCCATTGTAATAACTTGGTTCATTGTCACAAAGGAATTAACTATTCCATCACCAAAAGCCATACTTAGTGATGGCATCATAGGGCCAACTATCCCCTGAGAAGACAGTTGCCCCATTATTTGTGCTCCTAATATTTTACCGTTCAGCATTATTTACTCAATTATATTATATATATAATTATTATTTTTTTAAATATTATTACAAGTAACCGTTTTACTTCCTAAATGGGGTGCTCCAGTAATCAGGCATTTCATACCTGCCGGTCCGTCATTTACAATTCCCCCCTGTAAAGGTAATCCCCCAACTTGAACTTTTAAAGCTTCAACTTTAACAGTACCTGCACTTTTAATTGTGACTCCTAAAGTACCCATAATTTCAACATTTCCTGTAAGAGTCTTCATATTAATAGAACCAGCTAAAGTTTTAATATCTATGTTTCCTGCAGTAATGCTTACTTGATAATTTCCAGCAATAATGTTTACAGACTTATTTCCTGCTAAAATTTGTGTTGTATGATTTCCGGCGAGTATCTGTTCTTTTTTATTTCCTAAATTCATTTTTAATTCTGAATCACCAATAAGAATTTCTGTGCTATCTGCTACAGTTTTACCACTTGTTAAATTTGGGGCAGCTATTGTAACACTTCTTCCTTGAGCTATAGTTTGACCATAAGATCCTAAAATTGTCTCAATATAACTTCCACCATAATTAGTTTGTTTATCATTTACAAAGTTATCTACTTTTCTTCCAAAAACCCTATCTTCTAATACACCATGAACCAGTCTAATATCATCACCCTTAATTTCCGTGTACCTATTTCCGCTAATAACTGTTTTAACATCCCCAGCAGACACCATAAGATAAGACAAATTATTTTTATCTTTTCCTAGAATATTCCAAGAAACACAATTTCTAAAAGTAGCATCCCAAGATTTCATAGTAGGCTGATCATTTCCAAAATTAGTTAAAACACCACCTTTAGTATCAAGTGTTATTGATCTGAAGTTTTTGCTATTAGCACCAATAGCTATCTTTGCATGCCCTTGAAGATTTATTTCGGCAGATTCTCCAGCACCCATAGAATCTATAGATGTAGAAGCTGCTATATTTTTAAATACCTTACCTTGTTTATTTACATAAAAAGCAGTTCCAGAATTTGGAAATTTTAAGGCATAGGCTGCTGCCACTGTTGTAGTTTCATTTATACCATTATCAACTATACAAGATTCTTCAGAAGGTTTAGCTGTTGAGGAATTTGGATTTTGAAAAATTTTAGGTTTTAAAATAGTCCCATATCTCTTTTTATCTCCCACTGGATCATTTCCAACTAACGTTCCGAGTATTTGAACAACTAAGGGCTTATTTGAACCCATTCCAGGTTTTGCAGAATAAAGGCTGTCTATGTCCACCCCACTATTAGCGTCATTTACCGGAATCCTTGGAGTCTCCATTTCCTTAACTTCAATTCTGTGCTCTATAAATGCAGAATTAAAATCATCTATAGTTTTTTTACCATAGGGGAATTCAGCATTTATTGGTCCAGAAAAGTTAGGAGTATAATAAGGAATTCCTTCTTCAGAATACCAAACAGGAAATTGAGAAAAAGAACCATCATATAAATCTGGGTCTTGTATTAAAGCGTTTCTATGAATTAAACCAGATGAAACACGCACACCACAAGAAAATATATTATTATTTAGAGCAGTAAGGTTTATAGATTGATCAGCAGACCTTATAAATATTTCATTTAATTTACTATTAGATATTGTTACATTTTTATCTAGATAAAATTCACTACCATATTTAGATAAACCATATATCTCACCATCATATAATTTTTGCATTTTAAATCGTAGTTCTGGGTGAGACTTTGGATCAAGGGATTTTGTGTTTTTTATAATGTCATTGTTTAAACCAGATTTGTATCCTCTTGGGATAAATTGAATAATAAAAGGATCTTTGAATCCTCCAGATTTTCCAAAACCTATAATTACCCAGTCACCAACTGTGGGCATAGCACCTAAAAAGGACCGATACCCAGCATAGGGGGCAGTTAGGCTTACCTTTGGTAAACCACCAGCAACATCTAAAAAAACAAGATCCACCTTCATAGCCTCATAATCTACTCTAACAATTTTAGCCATTCTAAGGTATTGCCCATCACTGTTACTGTTATTTGTTCTGTTATTTCTTGGAAAATAGTCTGTATTTAGATGCATATCTTATTTTCCTATGTTTTGATGTTATTTATAGTGTTTTGAAGTGTGCTATCTTCACGGAAACTACTTTTAAAACGAATGTCTTGTAATTCTGGATCTTGGCAGACCTTACAGACGGTAGATTCTTTTACAGCTACAGGGGTAAGATTTGCTAAGCTCTCTGATCTATATTGTAAAAATCCAGAAATATTAGAATTGGCAGGAATGTCATTCAACACTGCAGAAACATCATCACTTACTGTTGTTACATCTTCTGAATCAGGTTTAGTATTTGTAACAGTACTCGCAGTTTGTTTTGAAGAATTAACATCTCTTGTTCTTAAAATGCTATAAGCATCAAAACTAAGAGATTTTCCATTTTCATAAATACCAATTAATTCAAAGCCGTCAGAGTCTGATACGGGTATTGCCTTTTCTAATACTTTCAAATAAGCTTTGGGATCCTTAGCATTTTTAGCAGCTTTAAAATCTTTTAAAGCGTTTTGTGCTTTTTCAGAACTAATATGATATTCCACATAATTTCCAGATCTGTTAGTTCTTAAAACGGATCCTGTCTCTGTTGCAAATTGTTCTGCCGTTTTTTCTTCAGTAGCGGTAGCTTGTAAAGGTACATTTATTTTTTGTTGTCTACTCGTATTTTGTTTGTTTATTTCTGCTTGAGCTGCTGCCTCATT
>Ga0209777_10003097_pt1 | contig 21008 bp, 61 predicted proteins | sample FrelakmetHBP12HB_FD_187147 | JGI IMG/M metagenome (GOLD analysis project Ga0209777, IMG submission 187147) | Freshwater lake sediment microbial communities from the University of Notre Dame, USA, for methane emissions studies -HBP12 HB (SPAdes)... | ecosystem: Environmental > Aquatic >...
CCTTTTTTGTGAAGATTCTCACAATTCTTTGCCGATGATTTATATTTCCATTCTTTTTTGCATATTTCACATATCCAGTAATGCCCATGTTTTTCCGTGTAGCCTGTTTTTGATTGTCTGATTGATGTATGAGAGTAATCCCAGGTTCCATCGGACATCTTGACCATCTTTAGTCCTCCCAGTCAATCTCAGTCTCATCTGCACCTTCGTATGCATCAGCAGAATAAGTGATGGGTGGCAATCCTTTCTGTTTGCGTAGTATGTTTGCCCTATCGACACAAGTCTTGCATATCGGCTCTCTGGTGCCATTGACAGTCAAAGATGGCACTTTGTTAGGATGGAAACTGAACATGCGTTTGCAAGAAATACACATGCCGACTATTGAGACAAAACCCATTAGTCCCCACCTTCCACATCATCATAAAATGCTTTTTTATGGGTAACAAAATGCTCATTCATTTCAGATTCTATGGTTGTTATCAATCCACATTCTGAACAATGATAACATGGTGTCAATGACATCGCTTTTCTGTTTTTGTAATCTTCACTAGCGAATTTTTTCATTATTTCTCACCGTCCAATTCTGGAAAGAATTTTTCTATTAATTTTGTTGCATGTTCGATTTGCTTTTCAGTTACATCGCCAGTAACATCGGAAGAAAGCAGTTCAATCCCTGAAATAAATAATCCTTGTTTTATTTCTTTCATAAGTTCTTTTTTTGTCCATCTTGAAGTTGTTCCTTTAATGAAATTTGTTATCAGTTTTCCATCTTCATTTGTTTTCCAGGCTATCATGTCAATTAATTGCTGTTTTGTTAAAGTATACTGTATCTTTAAAAACAATCTATTATTGCCATCTCTACATTTGTAAATTTTCATAAGTTATCACTCCAATATTCGCCCCATTCAGGATAATTATACTTTGGTTTATGCTTGAAAATGTACAAAATTTCCTTTGCATATCTGTTTCTTGCACCATGCTCTTCGACATAAGACACTTCATTGAACTTTTTCTTAGGTGTTGTATTTCTTCCTTCTTTATGGTCTTTCAGCCGTCCTGGAAGCCTATTATCAGACACACCGACATATACGATTTTTCCATCGAAAAACAGGAAGTAAATCACTGGTGTCTCATCGATAAGTGATTTTATTTCATCAGGATATTTGTGCCTCTGCAATGTATATGGATTTATTATATTAAGTGCGATTTTCATCAGTTTTCACCTTCCTTTGCTTCTTCTATCTGTCTTGTCAAATTGTAACAATAAGCATCTTCTTGAATTTTGATTAGTCGCTTTATCATGTCTTTATCCAAACATGAATCGTTCAAAGCATCTTTCCATTGCTTAGGTGTCAAGTAACCTAAAAGATGTGTTAATGTCGGGTCATCTTCTCCGCAGTATGCCATCAGTTCTCACCACCTTTTTTTGATGCGATTGCTTTCTTCATCTTCGGCAGATAATTTTCATCGAACCATGCTCTGAATTTGTCCATCTCTTTATCCATTTCAGACTGTCTTGCGTTCTTGATGTCTCTTTCCTTCTGCTCTTTGGAATATTGCCTGAACCAACCAATATTTTTAAGTTGCTCAATGAATTGTTTCTCCCATTTTATTTCATCATTCAATTCCTTGATTTGTTCGCATGCCTCTGAATATCCTTTCGTGATTGCTTTTAGATTATCTTCCTGCTTCCATATTGCGTCCAGCTCTTTTTTGATTTTCTGGAACTCTGGTGATTCCTTTTGGAAATTATTGTATTTATCCCACACGACTTGCCCTGCATCCCTGTCTGTGTATCTCCATTGGTCTTCGCCGACTGCATCACCTCTGCTAATTATCTCTTTTTTCAGCATATTTGTGTATCCGTGTTTGAATTGTTCAGGGTTGTCTGAAAGCACCTTTGCAACCATTGTCAACAATTTATCTTGCTCTGCCCAGAGCTCATTGCGTCGGGCTGTGAGTTCTTCTATCTTCTCTGTAACATATCCGTATTTTGTTTTGAAAATATGTTCTGCCTTGTCAAGCTTCAGCTTCAATTCATCAATCTTTTTTTGATGTTTCTCAATTTCTTCTTTTTGGTTCATAATTTTATTCCTCCTTGGTTACATATGGTTTCCAAGATAATAATCTGACATTTGAATCGGCTTCGTACATCTCATTTTCTTTTGCTATCTTGTTGAACTCACGAACTCCAAACAAAACATCTTTTCCACATTCACAAAATTTGTTGCATAAGCTACAATGATGAAACTCTCTGTATTCTGGTTTGTGTATCTGTGCGATAACTCCCCATTCGTGCTCTTTCTTACGCCCTTTCCAATAAGTATCTTTCACCATCAATTTACACCATCCTTTATTCTTTTCATGGACCTTTGATATTCTTCTCTTGATGTTGCTTCTTCAATGAATTTGTTGTCTTTGTAAATCCAGTAATAGACGAAAATCATTTTGACACGACCCCAATATTCTCCGCCATAATAGACCCTGATGCCGTCTTTCATGCCTTTTCGTATGCAAAGCAGGGCTTGACGGCGTACATTATCCCAAAGTGTGTCTTCATCTCCTTTGATTGCCTGCGGGGCGGTCATTGGTTCACCTTCAAATCTGCGAAGATGTTTGGCAGTCCTTTGTATCGATATTTTGCCCCTTTGCTCTGTTCGTGGTCATGATGATATTGCAGGCTATCGTAGAAGTCCTTTCCCTTCGGCTTGTACGATATCTTCGTGTGTGCTATGAAGCCTGCACGCTGGTAGGTGTTTTCGACAAGTATGTTTGCAATCCTCACGACATCGGGCTTTAATCTGGCGGTCAATGTTGATGTGAGTTTTTCTTCATAGTCTGGAAAATCAAAGTAGATGTGTATCATTTCATGAAGACCAATCGTCACAAGTTCGCTGAACTCATGTTTTTCTTTCGATATCTCAATGATGCATTCATCGATATGTGCCCTGCCAACTGCTCTAACGTGAGTTTTCGTGTATCCCAAATCTCTCTTCGTTATCTTCACTATGATTGTGGATTTTGAAGGTCTCACGTTGTGATATTGCAGAACTACATCACAGGCGTGAAAGATTGCACGAATTTCCTCTTTGCTTATTCCATCTAACTTTCCTCTAATTTCGAACTGCATCAAATTTCACCATCCCGAAGTCTTTTTGTTGTACAAAATTCACAGTCTTCAACTTTATCTGATTCCATGACTGCATCGGTTTCTATCAATCTGCCACAAATCGGACAATTTGCTTTCATCATTTATCACTCTCCTTCAAAATATAATTAAAATCACTAATTCTATTCATACATCTTCGACACAGATAATAGATGGGCTCACCTGACGTATCTATAACAGGTATTCTTTTTTCATATTTCTTACAGGTGTCACACCACCAAAATGCAATTTTCATTTTCTGCATCAGTTTTCACCCCTGTAAAATACATACCAGATGATTTGATTGTCATGCCTTCGGTCAATGAATTTTGATACTCTGAAACCTGATTTCTTCATTTCTTCTTTGTTCTTTCTCCATTCTTCCCAGAAATCAGGCGTTGCAAATCCCATAAAAAATGATTTCCCATGTTTTCGCCTATGTGTGAAAGTTACACCAAATTTTTCAAAAGATTTTGTTCTCTTGTGTTTTGGGTGAGAATATATTCCATCATAATCGTACTCATTTTCATCTGCATATCTCTTTGCTTCTTCGACTGCTGTTTTTTCGTCTGCCGATAGATTTTTTATAAAAAAAGAATCGAAAGGCGGATTAGTTGATTCTACCCATAATGTATGTAATACTTCTTTCTGACCTGTTGAGATATAGACGTTGCTTCTCATCAGTTACCACCCTCCAGTATCGCTGTTATGATGTCTATTGCCTCTTGGAGCTCATCTGCATCTTCTTGGAATTTGTTCACTCTATCGGTGTCCTGTAGCCCTTCTGGTGCATTATCGTATTTCTCTTGCTCTTGCTCTTGGATTTCAGTTAAGATGTCTAGGGCATCTTGTAGCCGTTTTCTCTGCTCTTGGTTCATCAGTTGTCACCGCCACCTATTATCACATCTGTAATATCATTGTTTTTAGACTTATTTGTAGCTAGTATAATAGAGAACTCTTGGAGATAGTCGACGTTAGCCTGTAACCAGACCAGCTCCATAATCATTCCATTTATATCTCTATTTAACCCCATAGTTCCGCTACTCCTTATTACCATCTATTGTGTCGTTGCTAGCATATATAGGTTTGGAGGGAGAATGACAATTTGACATTATGTCATTTCTCCTATCAGAATAATAATATATTATGATTAATATAGTTATCGATGGTTGTGGCTAGCCACAAACATACTATGGTGTTTTTGATGGTTCGAAATTAGCTAAAAAAACAGCATCGCACTAACGATATGTAAGTATCGTAAGTATAACATTTGGTGTATACACCAAATCTTTTTAGAAATGTGTAGACTAACGTACGGAAAATGGGATTTTTCCGTTTCTCCATAGGAACGGGTCCAACAGGAGAGAACTTGCTCTACTTACGATATATAACTATCGTAAGTGGAAATGAATTTGGACTGAAATCAGGGCTTTGAAAAACGCCCAACAGGAGAGAGATGTTTTTTTGAAAACTCTTACGGTATAGAAGGTGGAGATTAAAAAAACAATCATGTGAAAATCATGGCATTTTAGCACTCTTGACGTTCTATCTCCCAAGTATTATAAGCAAGCAACGACAAGATACTATTGTACAGGAGACCAGGACGTGAACAAAAAGGCAGAGTATTTAGACCGATATTTCTATTGGCGTGGAAAAGGCTACGACCACATTGGAGCTAAACAAATGGCTGTTGATGAGATGATTGGTTTCGGTCTTATAAAGAACAGGCAGGAAATCTTTGAGTAATCTCCAATAGAAACATACGGGTGGGTGTGTGGATAGGTTTGCACAGAAATGTTTATTAGGTTATAAATTAACTATGTACAAGTAGAGAATGACAAAAAATAAAAAGAAACGTAGCAAGCGTGTAACGATTGTTTCTAAAATCCTATTCAGAATCGGAAGGTTCCGCTTTGGCGTTGTGCTGTTTGAGAAGTGATATCTTGAAATTGAAAATAGTGCCAGAAGGCAGGATAGCAGTTCCAGAAACAGATGCGGAGAGAAAAACACTAGAGATGCTTGCAGAAAAGAAACTTGTTGATTACCATGAAGGCGGTTACTGGCTTACACCCATTGGAATTAAAGTTTGCAAAAAGATGGGTTGGATGGATTAATTTAATAAAAATAATGCTAGAAAATAAAGTATCCTGGTCTTCTGTATTTTAGTCTAAATTTGTTGGTCGTAAGTCAGGGAGTTTTATGCCACATTCATAGCTCTAAGGCATTATCTGTTTATATAGTGTTCAAAATGCGTCCTGGTCTTCTGTAAATTCATCATTTGAGTCTTCATCGTCTTTCATGTCGAATGTTCTGACCTTTGCTTTGATTTCAGGACCCGCAATATCCCACGTGTCTTCATTCTTTCTGCATGCTATGACTTCTTCGACCTTGCCGTTGCCCATATCCGTTTGGATTGATTCGCACTTGCCGACTGGTATCTTCTGCAACCGTTCCATGTCAGGTGTCTTGTTGATTTTCTTTATTCCTTCCAGCCCACTCTTGATTGTTTTCAATTCTTTTTCGTTCTCTTCCTCAACCATGATGACCAGAAACAACTTCGCAGTGATAAACATTTCCCATAAAGCAGAGGACGGGCAATGCGATAGAAACACAGGTATCTATCAGTTAGAGGAGGAGTATGAAAATTCTCCGCCCGTCATCTATTGCCTGGGAGGTGGGAACTGGAGGTATTCCATCTTTGGCTGTTTTCTGAACAGTCAAATAAAGTTCCGACCTGGAAGCTATAGGCTCTAGTGGGTGAACATCTCCCTATCCACCAATCACCACCAAACGTAGTATGCAATTTACAAATAAAAACATTCTTAAATTCTAAAAAGATTTTGCAATGGGCAAGAGGAATTGGAATTACCGTTCCTTTTCACCTCCAGTGAAAATCCTCTTGCCCAAAAATGGGTCAAGTGGGATTTTTGAAAATTATTTATATAGCAAAGCCGATACGTATTCCCGAATGGAAAACAACGGTGGCAAAGAAGTCCCTAGTGGTTGTGAGGAATGCTACTTCAAAGAAAAATCATCAATCAAGAGCTCCAGTCATCGATGTAGAAACGAACACGCCCATGTTATTTTTAATCCAGAAACCCATCGGTGGGATTGCTATTCTTATCAAAAATATTACGTCCCAAGGATTAGGTTTGAAGTTTCGTTATAATCCACTGGGTGCCGTAAAATTCTGAGAGATTTGCCAAGAGCTCCCAGACAAATGGTTTTCGACTGCATAACTTTACTGCGTTTACGACCTTGTTTGCCATTCATTGCCCTTGGTTTTAGGCTCTCTCAAGCCCACACCTTTGTAAGTCAGGTATCGTATTTAGGAGAGAATGGGGCGGGCATCAAAGAGAGTTGTGCACTTCCCGACACCCGCTTCCAAACTCACATGAGAAATAGTATACTCCTTTTAATATGTTTTTATCAGGGTATAAGGTGGTGACAGTTTGAATTTATTTAAAGATGGGAGAGGATGTCCTTATGCCTCTTTTCTAAAAATAATCTGCCACCACCAAGACAGTAATGCACATCATTGCTTTTTAATTTTTTTAAATTTGTAAGAAACAATTTCCCATCTTGTGTTGCTTGTTCGCCTCATGCAACCATGTCTGTGTGCGAACGTTATACCGCTCCGCATTTCGCCTTTTGTCAATGGTCTACCATTGAGTTTGATTTTACCCAGCATTATCTTCGTCATGTGGTACTTTCTAGTCGGATGGTCTTTGTACCATTCAATTATCGCACGTGCGAAATCTTCCCTTCCACCATCGGTCATTTAATTCGGTCCTTCAATCGCTCCATAAATGTTTTTAACGGCATTCCGTGTTTTAGTTCATCCAATGTGAACAAGACCTTATCGCCTTCATTGAAATATTCTCCCCATCCTTTATCCAACACCACACGACCTCCCGATGTCAGATACAGGTTCACGGAATTTAGAATTGAATTTAGTATTATTTTTCCTCCAAAAAATCATCTAAAATGTGTAAAGAGGTTGAGAATAGAATATGTAATGTTGCCATCTCATGTGATTTCAAATTACAATTCTTTTTGAACCACTCTAAATACTCATTGATTGTATCCTGTAATTTATTTCGTTCATCTTTATAAGTCATTATATTGTTTCTCCTCGTGCTGGCTTCTGCCATGGTCGTACCTCTGGTATCTCTAATCCACCCTGGTCTTTATCTTCACTATCTATGAACATCTTTCCATCATCATCTTCAGAATTAGATTTAATCAGATACCGCATGCCCGCCTTCACGATAGAAATGCCTTTGATGTCATAGCCTGAATACTCAATGTCGACATCCACGACACGCCCGTACTTCAATTTATTCACAAGGTCTTTTCTTCGTTCTTCTCTGCCATAGTTACTATAACATTTGCAACATAGATTCACGTTTGCCTGTGATGGATGTACTTTTTCTTTATCCACGAATGTTTTGCAGGTCTTACAGTTGTATGCCTTGCCTTCTTCAATTAATGCTTTTCTCCTTTGTTTTTCAAGGTCATCTATTCGTTGTTGCAATACCAATTGCAGTGACTCAACTTCATTGCTTTTCATTTTTTCTCACATCTGGTTTTCTCTTTATGTCCCACCATCGATATCTTAAACCACGCCAGTGTCGTCTCAACAATGGAATTTTTGCTTTCAACGGTTCCCATGATGTTGGCACCCATATGATTGTCTTCACTGGGTCATCAGGATTGAATATTTCGCATTTGAAACTTCCTAGTACATATCCGTTCACGGCAAAAAATATCCGTTCTCCTGCTTTGAAATTTATCGGAGGATGTTTCATAGACCACCAGCATATAGAATTGCTCTTACGCTTCTTGTGGTTAAGAATGTTCGGCTTAACGTAGAATACTATATCGGTCATGGTTCCTCTTTGATAATTAATTTTCCAATAGATGTCTTTTGGTATACAACATGGAAACCTTCGTCAGCAAGCCGTCTTTTAATTCTTTGAATTGATTCAAGGTCGCCGTTTACCACTATTGCGAAGTTTACTTTTTGTTTAAAAAACTCTTTAAAATCATCATCGACATTTTCTTCATTCTTTTTCATTCATTTTTGCATATATAATGTGATATATTAAAGTTGTGTTTAAAACTAAAGAAGAAGAAGAATACTTTTGAGGATATTACAAGAACAACCGATTGATTATTTTTTTCGGTATGCTTTTTCCCAGGGCTCTTTTGAGTGCCGTCTCTGGTCTTGGGCAAGTCCACGTCTTGTTCTGTGACCCTTATGGGTCTTATGAACATAATGGACTTTGTGGTGTTTCGTTGATGGCGAACAAACTGCCATCTTTTTGCCCTTTACTTTCTTGCAACTCCAATTTCTTGGAATGTCGAAACCTTTCGTCATGAAATAGAAATCAATTGTCTTATTAATAAGATTTGTCGGGGTATAATCCCCTACGTGGGTCAAGAGGGAAGAAAAGTGCCATTACCCGAATGTATAATGTTTTTTCCAATCATATGTTCTTTTGACACCGCCACCTACTTTTCTGTTGACCGTAAATTCTTTATTTCTTTTGCGGTCGCAGTGAAGTGTCAGATTAGGTCCACATCTTGTCCTGCCCGATGTCGGGCTGTGGTAACAAGTCTTTCTTCTCAATTTGAACGGATAACTCCGTCCTGATTTGCATTCTGTCATATTTTCCACCTCAACACGAATCCAATTTGTTCAGGATATCTTCCAATGCTTCTTTTCTACCTTGATGGTATGCACCAAGTAAATTCTTCCATTCCTTGTTAATTCGTTTCCAATCTTTCGGCTCAACTGCATACTTATCTGCGATTTTCAATTGCCTCTCAACTTCTAATTTTGCTAACTTACATTTGTTCATATCTATCCCCACTGCACTACTCTACTTTTTACAAGCCACCCATGTGAATGTTGTGGAATACCATTTTTCAATACTCTGAAATAAATAGGTTCGGGCGATTCCGTATTTGCGTCCTTGTCGACTCTCCAGTGGTCTTTCCCTAGAAAATGTTTTTCTTCAATGCAGTATGTATATTCGCCAAACACGTCTTCCATACTAAGGTCTTTTATTTTATGGACTTTTGATTGGCGTTTACATGCTGACAGTTCTGCTCCTTTTTTTCCTTTACAGTCATTACTCATTACTTCACACACCTGCCATGCGTTTCTTTTTTAAACCCCACAGGGCACGATTCCAGGTCTTTTGTCGGCACTATGCGTGGGTTTAGACCTTTAAGGGCTTCCTTGAGCCATTTCGCCTTATTTTTCGTTTCAAATCGGTCTGCTGAAGCATATCTCTTTTTCTTGAAATCAAATGTTACTGCATATGGCATATCTTTACCTCTTTTTTTTCAATTGAACAATGCGTACATTGTAAATTTTTGGAATGGTTTTCCAGATTGGCTCTCCAGCGTAATGGTCATCTGGCAGGATTTCAACAGATGTAACATTTCGCCCTTTCCTATCGCTCAATCCTTCCCTGATGTTTACTATAGCACCTTGGACTTCGCAATGAATATATCCTTCCCTTCTTTCACATTTGCCCATTGACATTTTTATTTCCTCCAAGAATCATCAAGTTTTGTTTTTCTTCTTTTTTCCAAACTAACATTATCACATTTTTCCGATAATTTCTTGAATTTGTCCATAGCTTCATTTCTATCTGTGTACAGTTCATTGAAAACTCTCCCGCTTTTGTATCTGCAAAATACTTCGTATGCCATTTAATCACCTATACAGTGGTTCTTCTGTACTTATACACACATGTTCACCTAATTTATGACCATGAAACGGTTTAGAACATACTTTGTGCATCTGTGCTGAAGTCATTTTATTGAATTTCTTTGTGCAGGCAAGATAACCAACCCCGATAGTAATCATCATTCCGTCATCAAGTTTCATCTCAACGCTATGCGTTTCAATCCTACCTGATTTATCAGTTATAAGTCTTGTTATCTTTCCGCATTTTCCATCTATTCTCATTTCATTACCTCACGATTTATCTTATCCTGGTATTTCAACATGGTTTTAGCAAGTTTTGATGCCTTCTCTTTTGACTTGTAAAATCCCACAATCACTTCATCCTTCAATCCACCCAAATATTGCAAATGCATACCACAAATATCTGTTTGAAAAAGAATATCTTGTGTTGTGCTATCTGGCGTTGGATGTGTAACAACCCAAAACTTCCCCACTTCGTCTTTTATTCCGTATCTTTTGCATGATGATGTTGATGCGTATTCATTTTCTTTTGCCATGATTTCACATTCTTCAATTATATTGCTATTTTTTTATTGTCTTTTTTTCAATGCTGATATATTCTCCAAGCATTTCGTTAAATTCACTTTTACTGCATCCGCACGCCTCAAAGAGTTTATTTTTAACTTGTTTCTTCGTAAGATTTCCACAGAAAATATTTGTGTCTGCATGATTATAGTCTACCACCACCCATACTTTTTTTGTCATGATTTCAACCTTCAGCCCAAATCTTTCTGTCTTCTTTTTCACGTTTCATTGCTTCTTCGTAACTATCCATACTTCGGGCAATTTCTTTTTCTGAGAGAAAATACGTTTTTCCTCTTTTTAAATCATTAAATGAACCTATCCACCCACCATGAATATGAAAACCGCCACCAAGTTCACCAAAATCGACAGCCCTATGCTCATACCATTCAATCAAATCTTCAGTATTACCCAACTCAGCAACACCACGTTCGCATTTCGTTTTTGTGTAAGGACCATATTCATCTTCGTCAATATCTCCAGGATAGCAACCTGACCATATTATGTTCCATTTATTTTTTGGCATAATCTTTTCATCCTTTATTGGGGCATATCCCATTTTTCAAGATATTTATTCATAGCATTCTTCCTTGCTTTTTTCATCTTTGAAAATTGTTCTTTAGTAGAATAACGAATTACTCCTACTTCTTGAAGAATAAGAACTCCTGTTTTGTGTATATTAGACAATCTTATGGCTTCTTCATATGCTTCATTCTTTTTGCAACCTAAGAAAAATTTGTCGTATCCAACTAAACCGTAATAGCAATTCTTCCCCATCAGCTCATCTAATCTTCCTTCTTTTGACATCATTTCACCTACATGTACACTGATTATCGCTCCAGACATTGCCAAGACGATACTCAGATTTGTTATATTTCATTATTTTTTTTCCTTTTCTAATAGTGAAATAGGATTGATGCCCGTTATATATCTCATCGACATCATAGATGAGAGGAGATGTTGTTGAAGAGAGTTTATGTATTTTAACAATCATTTTACATTTTTCTGCCATTTTTATTTCACCTGCATTCTTCTCTGGCATCATCAATAAGTTCTCTTAACTTTCTATGGTCATCGCCATAGATTGGGTTATTTGAATGTATCAAACGCCACATGCCATTCAATGCTTCTTTACAACTTTTGTTTTTAACCATTTTTAGTTCACCTTTTGCAGGCAACTGTGTTTAAAAATTCAGCCCATGCTCTTAATGCTGTTGTTTTCTTTTCCTTTCCATCTGCATAGACGACTATTGCCCTTTCTTTTGCTCTTCTTGAAATAAGTTTCATGTCGTTGGATATGTAGTCCTTTGTGAAAAAGTTCTTCGCATCATAGTGCGTGTTCCATGCCTCAATATAATTAACTTTTTTTCCGCATTTCATTTTATTTCACCTTCTTACCAGAATATGCACATGCTTTTAAATCTGGCAATATTTCACCATCAAGCCGTCCAGTGAGAGCATCAATCTGGGCGTACTCCGAATAATTCAGTTTTCCTTCCCTTTGATTTAGAATTGCAATGCTACCATCGATGTATTTTATAGCATCTCTTATATCAGTACCACAACTCTCTTTTATGTTTTCAACATCGTTTTTCAACTGCTTGAGAACATGAACTGAAAAACTCCTACTTGATTTTCCCAAATCATCGGATTTCGATTCGTATGCATCCTTTAAGAAAAACTTCAACCTTTCGGTGTCGTCGCCAAACTTGAATGCAGAAAGTGCACATTTACATTTTTCTATTGATTTTGTCATTATTCAATCCCTTCTACAAATCTTTTTTTCTTGGAACGTCAGAGACAATTATCACATATTTGCTACGATTTGTTCTCATATCTTGCATGAATTCATAGTAATCCTTTCCGATACCACTTTTCAATCGTTCACCAGTTTTTTTGCAAATACCTGATTCCTGCAACATCTCATGAGCTGTCTGAATGTATTGGTCGCCGTAACCATATTCATATGGATTTCGTCCGATGTGCTGTCCATTGGCATAGACATCCACACTATGGTATGTGTTTCCATTTATCCTGTCAAACCATCTTCGTCCACTTATAGTTATGTTGTTGACCTTTTTGCATCGCCCACTGTTGTCTTTTACATATCCTGTTTCGCAACCAGACTTGAACAAGAATTTTTCTGTCATTTCAATCAATATCTCCTTTTTCAGAATGGGATTCCTGGACCCCATCTTCTCTTGTGCTCTTCCCATGCTTCTTCGTGTGTCATTGGAGAGTAATTCAATATTGATGTTTTGCTACCGTCCTTCGTTTTTATCTCAGTTACCATGCTGATTGTGTATCCTTTGTCTAAATACGCATCAATCTTCTTCTTGGAACGGCAAACACTCACGGAGATTTTTTGTATCTTGTTGTCTTTCACTTTGAAGCATTCAACTTTTTTATTTTCTGGCATTATTTCTCCCTTTTTATTCTTCACTTTAATTTTCTAAATTTATCTTTTTGTGTTAATTCGAAAGGCAACCCAAAAGGTTCTGGTATATAGTATGGTTTTTTCTGTTTCACTTGTTCTTTTCTTTTTGGTGTTTTTAAATCATTGATTGAAAGACATGTTGGTTCTCCAAGAATGTCACCGCTCTCATATTTGAATTCGCCAAAGCAGACTGAAACATCAAGATTCTTGTAGTAATTTCTGTCTTTCTTCGTTCTGCTGAGCTCCCTGTAAAGTATTCTTGCAGTTTTAACTGCATCATCCATTGATGGATATCCCGCCATCGTGCGTTTCTCATCTATCGTTCCACCATCGAATGATGCTGAAATCGTAAAGACTTCTTCAAGTTTTTTTCCATGTCCTGGCATTATTTTCTCCTTTAACAACTATCATTCTCTTTTAGATATTTTTGGGCAAATGAGAGTGCTTCTGGTTTGGATTTTGGATGAGACAGGATGGATACCCCGCCACCGAAATCCCCAGTATCTCTGAAAACAATCCATCTGCCATTTTCAGTTCTAGCAACCAACATCACGGGACCGTACCGTCCTTCCCTTTTTTCTTTCTGTAACCAAATATGATAATCAATGGGCTTTGTTCTGTTCGCTATTTTATCCCAGCATTTCAGCTTTGGCATTATTTTCTCCTTCAAAGATATATTTTTGCTTTCCTAAATTCTTTAACTGTGTTTTCCAAATCCAATTTGTCATCTTCAAGAAATGTCGGAACTTCCTTTTCGCTGTAAAATCTCAGTTCGCCTTTAACCGAACTATGTTTGAATAATTCTACTTTAATCCTTTCTCCATCAGTTTCAGTTTGGAACAGATGATAATGCGATGTCGTTTCACCTGGACCATATGTGTCACCTTCATGCCTGACTTCTTCTTTTACGATATATTGCAATTTAGGATTTCTTTTTGAAAGGTCATATAATTTTTCAGACATTTTTAGGAAACCTTCATCATTGTCATGTAGTCTGCATCCTGGTATGTGGTCTTTTCCATCGATTGTCCCCATGTTTGGTTCGAAACGACCCCAATATTTTCTGCATTCTGAACTGAGTTCGTCAAATGCTTCTTTAGTCCATCTCTTTTCTTTCTGTTTTGGCATTATTTTCTCCTTAATCATTTTTGATTATTGGTGCAATCACATAATATCCTTTGTTGCCTTCAATGAGCAAAGGTAAATCAGGCTCTGTCCCCTGGAGTGCATCTAATTCCAGTTTCATGCCAACTGCTCTTTTTACTACCTTTCGGTTTCCAAATCTGTCCCCTTTTGTCAATATTTTTTCTCCAGTGATTTCTTCTGCAATCTCATATAGTTTACGCCGACTATATAGTGAATTCCCTAATTTCATTGTATTTCGTAATTCAGATTCAGTCACTTCAAATTCCCATTTGACAATTGTTCCAGGTTTTATTTTCAAACTGATTGGCAGTTCTCTTTTTTTCATTTCAACATATTTATTCAGGATGTTGTCTTTTTTAATTTCACTTACAGTTCCTTTTGCAACTACATGTTCTCTATCTGTTTTTAATCTATCACCGTGAAGTTGCCACTCTATAGAACTATATTTAGGATTCTTCATCTTTTTGAAATTGCAAAGATGTGCTTTCGATAGCCATTGCCCGCCGTTCTTACGACAAACTTTTACATCCATTATTTTCCCTTCTTCTTTTCCAGTTCTCTCACGCAGGATTCTGGCAGATAACTTTCTGCGACTTCATGCCAATTTACATCCGCCAATGAAGAACCCAATAAATCAGAGTAGACACTGGCTTCATCAGATAGTGGGTTTTCATCTTCAAATTGGTCTTTCAATGCATCAGCCAGATTGAATTTTGCTGTTTCGCAGACTGTCCAGATTTTATCTTTTACATTCTCATCGTGAGGAGCTTTTTTCAGCATCTCTTTTCCAAGCTCTTGTGCTCTGCGTTGCGTAAATTCATCATTGTCAATCCATAGACCGACAGCCCAAGTCTCATAGTTGGTCCATCCGTTGTACTTTTCAAGTTCTTTGCACTTTTGCTTCAAATCCCATTGTGTCATTTCATCCATCAAATCACCTTGGCAAATCCATGTTCTGCCATTTCTTTTTCTTCAAATCATCAGCGTCAAAGAATATTGCAACATTGCTCTCTTCCATATGCTTCATGTGGTCCTGCGATACTTGAATTGATGCTGGTTGCCAATTTTCTTCGCCTTCCATTATGCTTCCACGAAAAGTTTCCATTGATGGAGTTCCACGATAAATCTGCAAATCGCCTGCCATCTTAACAATTGTCCACTTTTCTGTTTTTATTCCAGGATAGCATTTTCCTTTGATTTTTACTGTGCCTTTTTTACACACTTTAGCATTTTTCATTTTCAAATCACAGCCCTTTTTTCAACAAGTGTTTTAGGCATTAGGTCTTTGTGTCCTGTTCCGTTATCCACGTAGACGACAAATTCGTCCTTTTTCGTCATGGGGTTGTGCATTTCTGCGATGATAAATAATCGTGTGTTCTTTGGTATCGTCCATCCTCTTTTGTCCTTCGCTTCTTTTTTGGTTATAACCGAACAATCTTTACTTTTTGAATCCCACGTTCCGTTTATTTTTTTGCACGTTTCAGCATTCATCTTCAAATCACCTAAACCTTAATTTCCCAGTATTCTTTCAATTCTTCACGTGTTAGTGGAATTGTCAAACCTTCGACCTTTGGTCTTTCTCCAAATGAAAGATAAAATGCAACATACTTCAGATTTCCAGTGGGAAAAACAAACATCTCACCTTTTTCGTGCGTACCAAGACTTATGAACTTTTTCTTTGGCGAACACCAGCCATGTTTTGGCTCATATCCTCTTGGGCATGTACTTGTGTCTTTCCTGATGAAGTTAGCTTTATCCATTTTAAATCTCCCTATTTGAACACCTTATACAAAACCGTGTCGTCACGTGGCGTTTCATCATTAAAGCAATAGACATCTTCATATCTGTTGCCTTTCATTTTCACATAGCAACCCTTGAAGTCGAACCAGCGTGGATTACCGAAAAAATTACTCACAGCCTTGACATCACGCTTCTCTGTTAACAGCATCATGTCTTTCTTATTATGAAGGTCTTTTACTGTACCAGACGGCTTTGTATCAGGCTTTGACATCAAGATATAAATTATATAACAACTATAAATTATTTGTTAGGGTATTTACCCATTTGAGGGAAAAATGTTGAAAAATCAACCGATTACAAACTTCATCACAACTAACAGAGAAATAAGTATTGCAATGACTAAAATCGTCTCTTTTGTTGAAAGCTGTCTATCTTCGTTCATGTTACTTTTTCTTTTTGTTCCACTCATCGATGCAACCTTTAAACGTTGCATTATCTTTTTTCAAACACACACTCATGTGCTTCTGATAAGGCGTAAGAGGACGTGATTCTCTTTTGCCACCTTTCTTGTCAATCATTTCCTTCACTATCTCCTTTACTTCAGTTTTCGTTACTCCTTCACTCATATCAATCTCTCCTCAGTAGGTAAGTGTGAGGGGAATGCAATAAAACCCCTCACATGACCCGATTCCCCTTTGTCTGGAAAAGTAAGGCACAGCCTCAATAATAGAATATAAAAGGTCATATTTTAATATTTGCAAATTGACAAATCGCCAGTTTCTTCCATTCGTGTTGCTTTGGCGTGTGCTTGCTTGTACGTCAGGTCTTCATTTATCATCAACGTGAGCTCACAATCTTCATGACCTAAGATTTTGTTTCGCCTTCGTTTGTCATCGTAGACGTTACGCCGTATCCAAATCTCATCTTCTGGTATCTTCCAACGAAGATGCTCTGGAAGTTCACTATTCGGAACACGACCATGAAGTGCAATATACTCTCCCATTATTTTTGTGGATTTCACTCTCACTTTGAATTCAGTTATGATTTTCATCTTTATCCATCTCAATACGTAATTCTCACTCTTTCATTAGGATGTTTAAAATGATATCCCATTGCAAGTCTGCGTGCATCTTCTGGCGTATGTGCAGTCATAATGGTATGATACCGTCCGTTGTCTCCTCTAACTTCAATCAAAATATCCACTGTATCCAATGATGCTTCACTGGATGTTGCACCGACCTTTGATGCAAGTTCTAAAAAATCTTCATTATGATAACGATATCCCATATGTATTGCTTCATGTTTCAATACTTTCATCAATCTGTCTTCAGGAAGTTTCATAAGTCTTGGTGATAACTGAAGAGTATATTCTCTGCAATAACGATAAATACCATTGTGCATTGCCCTTGGTTTGCAACGTGTATCCCATGAGAGCGATGCAAGATTATTTGATTTTTCTACTTTAATTTCACATTTTATAGTGATATTATCTTTGATGCTGTCCCAATTCCGCCATACATTTCTTGAAGCGTCCATGAATTTTGGTAAAATTATTTTACATGCTTCAGTGATATCCATAAATCTCTTGTTTCAAAATCAGAATGACGGTTAATAAGAATTTCTGGGGTATTGGACCAAATGATTAATTATTTATATAACTTCATACATAAATACAATAGGAGAATTTCTCCAAGCCAAATAAGAGGGGTGATGATTGAAGGACGTAATCAATCATCACTGCTCAACCTTGTTTTATGTTATTTTCTCTCCTTGAAAAAAGATTTTACGGATGACATACAAACATTTCGTCCGATGAATAGACCTCCACATTTCGTGGTAAAAGACGTTAACGAATTTCCGTTATTTATACTTTCGTAAAAATCCAAAAATCTTTCGTTTCTTGTGTTGCGTCTCCTTTGGTTTTCCATGCTCTACAATCTTGATTGCCAGACCATCAAACACTGGTCGTATGGAAAAAACATCACCGTCTTCAGCCCAGCCAGGTGGTATCGTAACCACAAGACTGCTACCAACAATCCTGGCTTTTCTTATTTTACTTTTTTCGTCCATCATTTTTTCCCACCGACTGCCGTTTGGCTTTTGCCCCTTTGCTCAGTACGAACACGTGATACTTATCTTCATTCCTTGACAGCATGTCCACTCTTTTTATCATACCCTGCAATGTTTCAAAGTCGTTTAAAGACAGATTTGTCGCACAGTCGTCAATCTTCACTACAAAATATTTTGATGTTACATCTATCGCCACATTATTTCCTCCTCTCAGTTTCAACAATCTTGTCAATCCTTGTGCTGGCATTAGCAACAAAATCAACAAACATCATCTTCAATTCTTCATCACCAAGTATTTCATTCAACAGTTGTCCTGCATCACCACGTAAGCATTCCACCATTGAGTCATTGATTTTCAGGGCAAACCAAACGGCATTAATATTCGGATGGTCTTCTTTACTCATACTTAAATCTCCATCAACTTCATTCCACCATTTTTAAACCGCAATCGTTTCTTTTGGTAGACCAACATTGGCAATGTTCTTCTTCGCAAATATATTGCCAAGCATATCCAGTTCGCCTTACGAAAGGACACACCTTGTCTTTTTCCTCAACATATCCTTCATCCAATATTTTTAGCAATCTTCTGATAACACCCATTAGTCCATCATAATAATTTGAATGTTCTTTTTGTTCCCGAAGCAATTTATATCGCTTCAATTCTTTTTCCAAGAGTTTTTTAGTTATTTCTGTCATTTTATTAAACCTCAATCAGCTTGGTCTGTGATTTCGTATTCATAGCACGATATATCATTCCCTCTCTTGTCGGTTCATCTGCTAGCTTTTTTTCCTCTTTCCGCTCCAACGATGCCATCTCTTCTTTTATTTCTGTGTACTCTTTGAAAATATCATCACGTTCACTCTTCAATTCACCCGCATCTTCAAGCAATGAGTCTATGTGCATGTTGATGTCGTCAAGCCTGCTCTTTGTTGCTCTCAGTTCCTTTTCCCAATATTCCTTCGTTCCAAATTCCATATTCAGAGCCTCTCTAAAACATTCGATTGACCCTCAGAACACCTGCGTCTTCTAGTTCGTGCATCGCACAATCTATTTCTTTCCATCTTTTCATTTTTTCTTTGGTAGTGTACATAATCTTTTCCTCTTTTTACTTCAGCTTATCAAGCAATTTGATAAATTTCTTTTGGTTTTTATCCCAACTCTTTTGAGATATGTGCGTCAGTCTGGTCGCTTCTGCCATCATGCCATCTGCTTCTTCCCTTGAAAGCACTCCCTTGGCACAGAGTATCCCCAACAGCATAGACATGACTGCACCCTGTCTCAATAAATCATCACTCAAGTCATCATTGTCTTTTCTAATTTTATCCATGATTTTTCCTATTTCTTTTGTCTTTTCCATCACGGGGTCAAGCGTTTCATTCGCTGTTTTAACTGTTAATGTCAAAATAACTTTTTTTGCTTCTTCGATAAATTTACTTAGATTTTGTTGGTTTTCTTCCCGAAGCTTGTTTTGAAATGCGTCCTGCTCTTTCAGAGCCTGAATCAATGCATCGAAATCATCTATTATCTTGCTGATGCTCTCTATTTTTCTGTCAAGTTTTGTTTCAATGGTCGTTATCTTCTGCTCAACCGATAAAATCTTTTCATTAAGCTCCCGTTGTTTTGTTTGAATGTATCCTTCGTCCATTTACTTCACCTTTTTTAGCAATTCATCAAAGCTCTTGTCTAATCTGCTGAAACAGAATTTTAGAAGGCAAATATTGTACGTCTCCCTGTTTGTTTCATTAGTAAGATAATTCCTAAGTCTGCTGTAAAGACAGTTTTCATTTCTAATCATCTCCATTCTGTGTTCGGGCGAATCTTTGTATTCATTATAAAATTCTAGTCGTTTGTCTATGTCTGAAGCCAGATACCATTTCTTTTTTCCCTCAACAGAATTGTGAGTGTCGTTGAGATATTTCCAGATTTCCGCTCCTTTTTTCACGACCATGTTATTTCTTCTCCTTCAATAGTTCTGAATATTTCTTTTCCAATGATGCAACCTCTTTTGTCAGTTCCATCAGCTTTGATTTTACCGTTATTAGCCACATCCGTCTAAGATACTTTGGTTGCTTTTCGTCTTTCACTGAATCAATCAAATCCTCTATTTTAGATGCTGACATTATCTCAACCCAAGTTTCTTTTCCAGTGATTTGATACGCTTCTCTTGGTCGTCCAGCAGTCGTTCTATCTTTTCTAGTTTTGAATAAGCCGTCCTGCCTTCTTTTATTTTTTCGTAGGTTGATTTTCCCTTCGTACCTGCGTCAAATTGTTCAGTTATGGTTTTCTCTTTTTTTTCTTTCATACTTCATCTCCATTTATGATAGATTGTGTCGTATCCGACCTCATCTCCAATCTTCTTGAATATGTCGTAGTAAGGTCTCCCTTCTTCGAAGACAGTTAACGTATTTTCGTATTTTGGCATGTGTGCAATCAAGAACTCTGCCAACTTAACGCAATGTCTCTTGTTAAAGAACAGACCTCTTGATGGCTGTGCATCATAGACGATTATTATTATATTATGGTCCTCTATTGATAGTTTTATTAGGTGAGACAGGTATTTTTCAAGAGCCCTTATGGTCTGGTCATGAAATTCCTCAATTATGATATCAAAATCTACTTCTTCTTCCATGCTTTAGCTCCTTTGCCCCATGCTTCTTATTATCTCCATTTCCTTTGTTTCTGGGTCTGTTTTGCTACCATAGTAATCAAATCCGCCGTTCTGAGATGGCTCTTCTTCGCACTTCGGACAGTACGGAATTTCTTTTGTGTATGTCTCCCCAAATCCCATCAAAGTGCCTTTCATATGAAGCGAAACCACTTGCTTGATGGACATTATAACGGAGTTGCATTTCTTGCACCGCCACTCCTCTTTTCCAGCATCATAAATTGCTTTTTCGGATATTTCTTCTGGCTTCATCACTTCACCTTTTGCCATATGAGGTTCTGAGCAAGAATGTTATCTGCAATGCAAACTTTGTATTCGAAATCGATTTTTTTTCCGTTCTCTTCACGCTGATACCATCCGCTCAATATCGGAATGCCTTCTTCATCCAAATCCAAGTATACGTGGTATGTCCAGATTTCTTTCAAGTTTTCAAGCTTTGCCATCAAATAGTCGGGTTCCATCAGTTTATCCTCCTTATTTCAAATCCTTCTTCCTTTAGTGCTTCAACAACTT
>Ga0209777_10003098_pt1 | contig 21007 bp, 17 predicted proteins | sample FrelakmetHBP12HB_FD_187147 | JGI IMG/M metagenome (GOLD analysis project Ga0209777, IMG submission 187147) | Freshwater lake sediment microbial communities from the University of Notre Dame, USA, for methane emissions studies -HBP12 HB (SPAdes)... | ecosystem: Environmental > Aquatic >...
CTCCTTGTTCTGCGATCTTCCTGAGAGCGGCGAGTTCGGTTTCGGTTAGCTGCCCGAGGACGTTGCCCTGCTGGACAGGGATGGGGGCTGATATATCCTGACGGACCACGACCTGCTGTTTCGGGGCCGTGGCGAGCTTCTGAACCTCCTTCTTAATCGTCTCGACGGCGGACTCAGTCGACTCAACGCGATCTTGGAGACTCTTCACCGCCTCGAGACCCTTGAGAGTGGCTTGCTTCGCCTCGCCGCTATTCTTCAGAGCCTCAGAGGCGACAATCTTAGCAGTAGAAGCCCCATTCTCGACCTTGACTATATCTTGCTGAAGGCGGTTAACTTGGCGAGTGAAACCGAATGTGATGTTATTAACCGACTCTCTAGCACCCTCATATTCCTTCCTCGCCTCGACTATCTTGCGATAGAACACGATTGAAGCAGCTATTATGACTAGAAGTAGGGCGGCTGCAGTAATTGTAAGATCCAAGGTATCGCCGTCTAATGCTCCTGTGTGAATATTAGCTCTCAAGCTTTTTTATCCTTCGGTTATTATCACTGACTGAGGGCAACCCTAGCTCATCATTTAATAACCTTCAACCCTCATAGCTGTGAATCAGTTTGGGCTCTCCGAGCTTTGTAGAGGCCGAGGCCCACATAACGGGCAGGGTCCAGGGTGTCGGCTTCCGCCCTTTCATATATAGGTTGGCCGTTCGCTACGGATTGAGAGGTTACATCATCAACCTCGGAGATGCAGGCGTCGAGATCGTCGCCGAGGGACCCCAGGAAAATATTAAAGATTTCATCAGGTCCATCCAGATGGAGGAGCCCCCAGTATCGGAGATCAGTGGATTCCACATAACCTATCGACCATATCGAGGCAGGTTCAAGGAGTTCGTCATAGACAAGAGCCAGAACAGTAAACAGGTCGTCTCGGGAATCTTTCCACCCGACATAGGGATCTGCCCGGAATGCCTCAGTGACATGGAGGACCCGCAAGGGCGCTGGTTCGAATACCCCTTTACCGCTTGTGCATGGTGCGGACCACGTTTCACAGGCGTCAGGGCTCTCCCTTACGACAGAGAGAGGACCCACATGAACTCCTTCCCAATGTGCGAGGCTTGCGGGAACGATTATAGGAATCCTTTTGAAAGGCGATTCGACGCCCAAGGCATCACATGTAACCGCTGTGGGCCGAAAATGAGCTTACACGACATCTCGGGAGCTAAGATCGAGATTCAAGATGTCTTCTCTGAGGCCTCCAAACTCCTGAAGGAAGGCAATATTCTAGCCGTAAAAGGGATCGGTGGGTTCCACCTAGCTGCATTAGCAACCAATGATGGACCTATAGCAGAACTCAGAAGGAGAAAGAACCGGCCATATCAGCCCTTTGCTTTAATGTCACCGGATCTAGCAGCGGTGAAAGTCTTTGCGGCCCCCGACATATACGAGTCCAAAGCCCTCGTATCCTGGCAGAAACCAATTGTTCTAGTAAAAAAGAAAGGTAAAGCAGTCTCTGACCTCGTCGCACCGGGTTTGGACCGCGTCGGCATAATGCTCCCCTACACTGGTATACAAGTAATGCTCTTCAAGAGGCTAGAAGAGTTGGCACTTGTGATGACCAGCGGTAATAAGTCGAATCTTCCGATGGCGATTACGAACGAGACAGCTATAAGGGAAATGGAAGGGATTGCTGATTATTTCCTATTACACAATAGGGAGATAATCAATAGATGTGACGACTCTTTACTTCGGATCAACGAGGGTAGAACCGCATTCATTCGTCGATCAAGGGGATATGTGCCTGATCCCGTTGAAATTCCGATAAAAAAGGGGATCTCTTTTGCCGTTGGAACTGAGTTGAGCAATACGGCAGCCATTACTCTTAGGGGAAAATGTTATCAGACACAATACTTAGGTGATATTACTAATCTAGAGACACTTGATTACGAGAAAAATGCCATTTATACTATGCGTGACTTGATTAAAATCACATGTAACCCCAATGTGATAGCTTGTGACCAACATCCCAGCTATTTGACATCACAGTTGGCTGAAGTGATATCACAAGAAACAGGAACTCACATCACGAAATCACAGCACCATCACGCCCATGTTGTGTCTGTTTGCGCTGAGAACGGGGTCGAGGCTGACGAAAACGTCATTGGAATAGCCCTAGATGGTGCTGGATATGGTCCAGATGGGGGGGTCTGGGGTGGTGAAGTGCTTATTTCAACGTATTTTGGCTATAAAAGGGTAGGTCATCTTCAAAACATGCCAATGCCAGGAGGGGATTTATGCGCATACAACCCATATAGGATGCTTATCTCCAGTCTAACGGTCACATTGAGCGACGATGAGATATGTGATATCACACAAAATCACATAGAGAAAGCTTTACCAAATGGTCAAAAAGAGTTGGACATTATATTAAGACAGGCCAGAGCAGTTGGAACGCTTAAGACATCAAGTTCAGGTCGCTTCTTAGATTCAGTAGCATCCTTACTAGGTTTAACTTATACAAGGACATATGAAGGAGAACCCGCAATGAGATTGGAATCCCTAGCTGAGCAAGGAGATCCAGAAAAAATTAAACTCAAAGTTGAAATTGCAGAAAATAACGGTATATATCAACTTAAAATAGATAATATATTAAAATATCTCATATTAAACCAAAGTAGTCTTAAAAAACAGGATATAGCGGCTTTTGCTCAAAAATATTTGGTTTACGGGTTTTCGGAAATTGTTACAGAGATTGCTAAAAAAGAAAACATTGACATTGTAGTTTTGTCTGGAGGTGTAACTGCTAATAGATATATATCTAATAGTATAATAAAAAAGTTAAGAAATAATAAACTGAATGTATTTACTAATCAAAAAATTCCTTTAGGAGACGGCGGTGCAGCGTTAGGTCAATCTTGTATAGCTTTAGCATCTGTGATTTAGTGTGATATCACACAGTCTTCAGACTTGTTGGATGTGACAAAGCTGCGATACCAACAGCTAATTCCTCTTCTATTCTTCGAAGAAGGACTTTAGATTGAGTTGGACTTGCTTGTTCCATCGTTAATAGGTATTCTCTCAATTTTTCTGAGAGATTTTGGTACTCCTCAAAAGGTTTTGCGTCATATACTCCAAGATAACTAAGTAATATAATAGTGAAGATTGAAGATATCACTTTTTTTCTTGCTTGACCTAATGTTCGGCTAAATGAACCTCTACTGACTTTTCTGACCCTAAATAAAGTCTTTTGTTTAAATGGTATTTTTTCTTCGGATATTATATCAATTAAGAGATCAATCATCAATGTTTCAAACTGAATCTTTGTTAAATTGCTTTTTTTAAGTAATAAGTCAGTAATTGGGTCTTGAAAAGCTTTTTGTATCATTTTTTGAGCTTCTTCAGGAGATTCTATAAGTAAGGCCTCCATTGAAATTGGCATCAACAAACGATGTCATGGTATACAAAACTGTATGCCGTTTTATATATGTCCTTTCTATAAGAAAACAAATAATTAAGGATTGATTTTAAGAAAGAAGAGCCTTATTTATTTAAAATAACAACAATATAAAATAATTTAACTAAATATAACATTCGAAACGGTTTAATCCCACGCAAAATACCCAGGATGCAATGATCACTATCGAGAAACTGAAAATAGATCCAGTAAAAACCGAGAGGATGGTAAAGGAGTTCATATTAAATAATGTAAAATCAGCTAGCCTAGACGGCGCAGTAGTTGCTGTTAGCGGTGGAATAGATTCTGCTGTGACTTTAGTATTATCAGTCAAGGCATTAGGGCCAGAAAGGGTCACTGCGCTGACCCTGCCTGAGCGTGATATCACACCTAAGAATGATATAGATGATGTAATAAGACTCTGTAAGGAAATCGATGTCACATGTGAGCAGGTCGAAATCACGCCAATGTTACAAGTGATTCGAGATAACATACCAGCCTACGATTCAATCGATCGCATCGCCTTCGGGAACATGAAAGCTCGTCTCAGGATGGCCCTTACATACTATTATGCCAATAGGAGAAAAGCCATGGTCATAGGCACTTCCAACAAGACGGAGCTCTACTTAGGCTACTACACCAAATATGGTGACGGTGGTGTCGACATAATGCCCTTCGCTGATCTCTACAAGTGCCAGATTAGGAATCTGGGAAGGAACCTCGGTATACCTACTAGCATCACAGAGAAGGTCGCCTCGGCCCGACTCTGGCCTGGCCAAGAGACCGAGAAGGATCTCGGTCTCCCATATGATAGCATTGATCTTATCCTATACACCTATCTGAATGGTTACACTTCAGAGAAAATTGCAGTTGAGATCGGTGTCGACCAGGGAAGTATTGAAAAAATAGTGGCACGTATAGTCGCCAATGAGCACAAGCGTACCACTCCGGCAATCTTAAGACTAAGCTGACCCCCTAAATAAACTAAAACGGGAGAGAAGGTCCATGGGAAGAAGAAGAAAGAAGGAAGAGAAGATCATAAGGAAGACGCTACCGGAGCTGTTCCTCTGTCCCAAATGCGCTAAGAACTCCATAAAGGTCACAATCGATCCCAAGAACAACCTCGCTGGCATCCGATGCAGTGCCTGTGGTCTCCATGGACGCGTAACCATAGAGTCCAACACCGCCCCCGTCGACGCCTATAGCATTTACGTCGACAAGTACTACGAGGAGGGGGCTACGCAGAAGATTGGTTAAGAGAGTAGAGCACTACATCCAAGACAAGATCAGGGAGGAGAGATGTATTCACATGACTCTCCTCGACCCCGAAAAGAAATCAGGTTATGACTGCGCTACAATCGCCAAGGACGCTGAAGCAGGTGGTACCACTGCGATTATGGTCGGAGGTTCCACTGTCGCCTCAGGAGTAGAGATGGAGGATGCCGTCAAACGGATCAAAGCCTCTGTAAAGCTCCCAGTAATTATCTTCCCAAACAACATCTCAAGTATCACGGGTGCTGCGGATGCCATTTGGTTTATGAGCCTTCTAAACAGCGCCAACACATACTATCTGATCGACAGTCAGGCCATCGGAGCCCCGATGATAAAAAAACTCGGCATCGAAACTATGCCGATGGGTTACATAATCATTGGCTATGGTGGTGCTGCAGGCTATGTCGGCCAGGCACGCGTCATCCCATACGACCGCCCCGAACTCGCCGTAGCATATGCCTCAGCCGCGGAGCTCCTAGGGATGCGCTACATCTACCTTGAAGCTGGCTCCGGCGCTCCTCAGCCCGTGCAACCCCAAATGATCGGTGCCGTACGCAAATATTGCCAAGGAACCTTAGTAGTCGGGGGAGGTATACGCGACGCCAAAGCTGCAATCACGGCGAAAATGGCGGGAGCCCAGATCGTTGTAACAGGCACCCTAGTTGAGGAGGAGAGCAAGGTCGCGGAGCGGATAGCAGAGATAACCTCTGCCCTCAGGACGGGGCTCCCCTAAGCTCATATTCTTCCGCAACCCATAGCTTCTCGGTTTGAGCCAGCTCCGCATGACCCCAGAGTATCGGGCATACTTCTCAGAGCTAGAGGAGAAGGTGGCGACCCTATACGAGATAGCAGGGAAGGCTAAAGCTAAGGGTCTCGATGCATCCAAGGAACCCGAGCCCCAGATCACCCACGATATAGCCGAGCGTGTCGAAAAGATGCTTGGCCCGCCCGGCCTTACTACGAGGTTGAGGGAGCTCGAAGGGATGGACCGCCGTGAGATGGCCTTCAAAATAGCCGAAGAGATCACCCTAGGTCACTTCGGCTCCTTCGAGCGTGAAAAAGCAGCGGATCAGGCCATCAGGACTGCCCTAGCCATTATGACGGAGGGCGTAACTGTCGCCCCCATTGAGGGTCTTCCAAAGATAGTAATCAAGCAGAACCCCGACCGCACCCAATACCTCAGTCTCTACTTCGCGGGTCCTATACGACCCGCAGGAGGAACTGCCCAAGCGATGACCCTTGTTGTCGCCGACCACGTCCGGAAGCACCTCGACCTCGAGCGCTACCAACCCTCCGAGAGTCAAGTCCAGCGCTTCATCGAGGAGGTTCGCCTTTATGAGCGAACTGTCCGTCGTTTTCAGTACCATGTCACAGATGATGATTTAGAAGCTGCATTTCATCAGATACCCGTTGAGGCCACAGGCGTCGCCACTGACCCTTATGAGGTAAGCAACTACCGTGATGTCCCTGGGATAGAAACAAATAGGCTCCGCGGAGGCGCTCTCATCGTTGTAGTCGATGGTATTGTGGGTCGCGCTCGGAAGCTCCACGGCGCCTGCGAGAAGCTCGGCGTCACTGGATGGGACTGGTTGCTCAAGATGGGCAAAAAGAAGTCCGAAGGGGAAATAAAAGAACCCACTGCTGCCTTCATGGATGAGATCATAGTAGGCCGCCCAGTGTTTAGCTTTCCTGGCGCCATCGGAGGCTTCCGCCTCCGCTACGGTAGGGCTCGCAATACGGGTCTTGCAGCTGTAGGTATCCATCCAGCAACCATGATAGTCCTCAACAGATTTTTAGTCACGGGCGTACAGATGCGCACTGAGCTTCCTGGCAAGTCGGCCGCCACCTGCCCCGTGGACTCCATAGAGCCCCCCGTTGTCAGACTCAAGGACGGTTCCGTTCAACGCGTCGAGTCAGAGGAGGAAGCGGAGAGGCTCCTCCCCGAGATTAATTGGATACTCTTCCTCGGCGACTACCTCTCCAACGTTGGCGACTTCATCCAGAACAACAAAGCGCTCCTTCCAACAGGCTATGATGAGAATCAGTGGGTCCAAGACCTTGAGGCGGCCTGCGCGAAGTTCGGTGAGGAGGCTGCCTCCAAGCTTACAGGACTCCTGTCAAAGAGAATAGGGTATCTGAAGGCAAACCCCTTTAACCGTCCGACCGTCGACGAGGCCCTTGCCCTCACTGTGCTCGACGTTCCTATTCACCCACGCTGGAACTATCATTGGTCTGCCCTCACCAAGGAGGAACTTCTCGCCCTCCGTCTCGCCCTCGCCTCCGAGTATAGGCCGGGTTCCGACGAGTTCCCCAATGTCCCAGAGGTAAAGGATTCACTAGAGAGGCTTCTAATTCCTCATAAAGTCAAAGGCGGCTACTTAGCTCTCGGCGACGAGGCTAAGGTCGTAGTTAAATGCCTCAACCTCGGGCAGAGGTACGCCGAGGTTGAGGGAGAGAAGTCACTGGAGGTTGTTAATGGCCTTGCTGGCTTCCCTGTGAGGGAGAAGGTGGGGGTCTTCGTAGGCGCCAGAATGGGTCGTCCCGAAAAGGCAAAGGAGAGGAGGATGGCTCCATATGTTCATAGCCTCTACCCTGTTGGGGAAGCTGGGGGACCTCAGCGTGACATCCTTAGAGCTGAGAAAGGGAAGACAGTACACGTGGAACTTAGCCAGCGCCAGTGTCTCAACTGCGGAACTGTAGGTCCAACTACAATATGCCAGAGTTGCGGTAGTGAGACACGTGAGATACGCCGCTGCAGTCGATGCGGCCTCCACTTCGAGGGGGAGCGCTGCCCCCAGTGCCACTCTGAGGTGGTCTCCTACGCTAGCGTAGATGTCGACCTCAGAGAGGAGTTGGAACAGGCTCGGAGGTTTATTGGCGGACAGCTCCCAGCCAGGGTCAAGTGCGTTAAGAGACTAATGAATGAGACCAGAACCCCAGAGCACCTCGCCAAGGGAATCCTGAGGGCCCGCTACGACCTCAGTGTTTTCAAGGATGGGACCCTCCGCTTTGACCTAACCGACATTCCCCTCACCCACTTCATGCCCGGTGAAGTCGGTGTGACAGTAGATAAGTTGCGTAGCCTTGGGTATACTCATGACACCTATGGAGTACCGCTGGAGGGTTCGGAGCAGATGTTGGAGCTCAAGGTTCAGGATGTTGTCCTCCCTGAGGAATGTGGTGATTACCTCCTCAAGGTCTCTCACTTTCTAGATGACCAGCTCCGCGACTTTTACAAGATGGAGCCTTTCTATAATGCGAAGACCCGGGATGACCTTATCGGGTGCCTCCTCCTAGGGTTAGCACCGCACACCTCCGCCGCCACTTTGGGGAGGCTCATAGGTTACACGAAGGTAAGAAACCAATACGCGCATCCCCTCTGGCATGCTGCAAAACGCAGGAACTGCGATGGAGATGAAGACGCTGTGTTGCTTGCCCTTGACCCGTTGTTGAACTTCAGCAAAGCCTACCTTCCCCAGCAGAGTGGTGGCCAGATGGACGCTCCACTTTTCGTAATCCCTACCCTCAACCCAAGCGAAGTCGATAAGGAGGCACACAACGTCGATGTCGTCAGCCGGTATCCGCCTGAGTTCTACAGGCTCTGCGGGGAGGGCGCCGGAAGTAGTCAGTACGGCGCTATTATCGACACGATAGGCGCCCGCCTCGGCACCGAGGCCCAGTTCCAGGGTTTCAGCTACACCAATGAGTGCAGTAGCATCAACTTCGGCAGCCATCATGGTGCATACAAAACACTCACAACGATGGTAGAAAAGCTCGACAGCCAGCTCGAACTCGCCTCCAAGCTCCGTGCTGTAGACTCAAAGGAGGTTGCTCTCAAGATCCTCAACAGCCACTTCATGAAGGATATCGTTGGCAATCTCCACGCCTTCACGAGCCAGACCTTTCGTTGTGCCAAGTGTAATCGTAAGTATAGGCGACCACCACTGGCAGGGAAGTGCCAGCGATGCGGTGGCCCCATTCAGATGACCGTCTATAAGGGAAATATAGAGAAGTACCTACAGCTCGCCCTCCAAATGGTCAAAAAATATGAACTCGACCAGTATTACGTCGACCGCCTCGAGCTCGTTGGGATGGAGATCGATCAGATCTTCGTCGAAGAGGAGCAACCTGAGGAGCTCTCTAAACAGTTCAGCCTTACAGACTTCATGCGTGGGCAACCCGAAAAGATTACTAAATAGCAACCCTTTTAGGGGAATTTGTGGGGATCAGGGTAGACTGGTCATGAGTTCGAAAAAGAAGAAGGATCAGGCGCCAGGGATGCCTTCGAGCAGCGCAGGACTGATGAGGTTCTTCTCAGACGAAACGAACGGTCCTAAGATCAGACCGGAATTCGTCATGGGTGGGGCTTTTACCCTGATCGCACTGGTCATAATTGCCCGGTATTTCTTTGCGAGTCTAGTCTTATAGGCCCTATTTTTTAAAACTCTTTAACCAGGTCTCTCTAAGAGTCTCTTTTAGGCGGGGTCCAATCTGGCTTCAAGTAGGGAAGCGGTCAGCAATATAATCGACTACTATTCATATCTTTTTACCTTCCCGTCCCGATTGGTCATAGTCATTACCATCGTGGTAACGACAAGCCTCATCGGGTCCCTTTCATTCGGCTTAACCTACGGGTTTCCAGGGCTCCTTCGTGGTCTCCTCTTTGGACTGGTGGGACTCGCGGCCCCAATAATCGTCTCCGATTTAGTCACGGAGATCATTCATCGGGGAGACCCCATCCTCACGTCTCGTAGAATAAACATTGTATCCTTCGTCTGGTGCCTCGTGAATGGGTGCATCCTAGTTGTTTCGGGAATGCTCTCTGCATTCACTGGGAACCCCGAGTTGCTATTAAGAGGCATGCTTCTGGCTGTGCTCTTCTCAATCGGACTCCGCTTTCTCGTATACTCGGTATTCTCGAGGCGTAATTTCGTCCTGATCGCTTTCACAGTTGTAATTCAACCCCTTCTCATGATCTCTGTCATCTATTTTTTGTCACCCACTTTCTGGTCAAGCCACCTCGCAACGGTCGTTATTGTTCTCGTTCTGATCTTGCTTGGTCCACTGGTACTTCTGGTGACATTGAACAGTTACAGCTTCGATGGAGGCTCTCTCAGAATAATACCAATGTTTAGGGCTTTCGTCTATGCTTGGGCCGAGGAAATCAACGATCCACTTGAGGAGCAGCTCGCGAAGATATCCGAGTTGCATGACCTTGAAGCTGACGCGTTAAATTTTGTTGACCCCTCGGGAAACTGTATCGGCAAGTTCATAGCGCCCTATATTCATCCTGGTCCATTCAGGAACGTTGGTAGTAGCGGACTCAGTCTGAGGATAACCGAAGGCCTAGGCAAAGAATGCGGGACCTTAGTTGTTCACGGTATATCTAACCACGAGTGGGATATGGCGAGGAGTAGCGACGTCGATAAAGTTGTGTCCGCACTGATGAGTGCTGTGCCGTCAGACGCATCAAAGACATGCGGACCTATGGCGCGAGCAGAGGTAAACGGCGCCAAGGCATCTTGCCAACTCATCGGTGACACTGCGTTTTTTACCCTAACGCTCTCACCTAAGAGTCACGACGACATCCCCAACGTTGTTAAAGACCAGATCCGCGAGTCAGCTTCTAGGTTAGGGCTCAAAGCCATAGTTGTAGACGCTCACAACTGCCTCGACGACGAAGACCTCATCGAGAAGAATGATGTGGATAATCTCGTCTCAACAGCTAAGGAGGCCATAGAGAAAGCAATAGGACAACCCCAGGGACCCTTTAAGGTTGGGTTTTCAATGATCAAGCCATCGGAGTGGGGGCTCGACGATGGCATGGGACCCTGCGGAATAGGCGTGGCAGTTTTCGAGGTCTACTCTGGCGAGAGATATGTCTATGTCGTCTTTGACAGCAATAATATGATTCAAGGCCTCAGGGAGAAGCTGGTCAAGATGCTAGCCTCGGAAGGATACGCCGACTCAGAGATATTGACCTCTGATACGCATCTTGTCAACGCAATCGGGGCAACAGAGAGAGGCTACCATCCAATGGGAGAGGCAATGAATGAAGACAAGATCATCGCCTACATCGAAGAAGCACTAAGAAACACGGTCCCTATTGTCGCTGAGGCCAACTTCACAAGGGTGGAGGTAGACAACATAAAGGTCATTGGGTTCAAAGGTTTAGAGATTCTTAGGGATGTGATCAAAACCAGCTTCAGCGTCTTCATCCGAACCACTGCCATCATGCTTCCACTTACACTCATCGCTGCAGCCCTCGTCGCTTTTTTTTATTGACTTATGGGTTTCCTCTAGGTAAGACAAACTTCACTCCTTTTATCCTAGATTGGATAGACTAGACCCCGAAGAGGGTGAACATGGTTTGAGTTACCCAAAAATAGTCGTTACTCCTCCCGGCCCCAAAGCGAAGAAGGTAGTCGCCAGGGATGAGAGGTACATCTCGCCTTCCTTCGGTAGGGCCTACCCGCTGGTTGTCAAGGAGGCAAAAGGCTGCATAGTAACCGACGTAGACGGAAACCAATTTATAGACATGAACTCGGGACTAGCCGTCACCAACGTCGGACACTCTAACCCGAAGGTGCTGAAGGCGATACACGAACAAGTGGACAAGTTCCTAAGCTATAGCTACACCGACTTCTTCTACGAGAACTACATCGACCTCGGAGAGCAGCTACACGAGATCATCCCGGGGGACCATAAAAAGAAGTTCTTCTACGGGAACAGCGGCGCCGAGGCAAACGAGGCAGCGATGAAGCTTGCCCGCTGGCACAGCAAGCGCCAGTACATTCTCGCCTACATAAGCAGCTTCCACGGCCGAACGATGGGCGCTTTAAGCCTAACCGCCTCGAAGCCAGCGCAGCGCCGCTACTTCGCCCCCCTCATACCAGGTGTTGAACACCTCTTCTACCCCTACTGCTATCGCTGTCCCTTCCACCTCGAGTGCCCGAGCTGTGACTACTACTGCGTCGACTACATCGAGGAGTACCTCTTCAGCAAGTTCGTGCCGCCAGATGAGGTGGCGATGCTTATCGCCGAGGCGGTCCAGGGAGAGGGCGGATACATTGTTCCGCCGAAAGGCTATTTCAAGAAGCTCAAGAAACTCCTCGACAATTATGGCATACTGCTTGCCGTTGACGAGGTCCAGTCCGGGATGGGCAGAACGGGCAAGTGGTTCGCAATAGAGCATTTTGATGTGGTACCAGACATAGTCACAATCGCGAAGGGTATAGCTGCCGGTCTACCGCTTGGCGTCATGGCTTCGAGGGCTGACCTCCAGGATTGGACGCCTGGGAGCCATGCTTCCACCTTTGGGGGTAACCCCGTAGCGTGTGCAGCTGCTATCGCCGTTATAAAGACTATGAAGGAGGAAAAGATGCTGGAGAATTCTCAGAAGCAGGGTGCCCACATCATGAAACGCCTTAAGGAGATGAAAGAGGATCACCCGATGGTCGGCGATGTCCGCGGCCTCGGTCTCATGTGTGGCGTCGAGCTTGTTAAAGACAAGAGGAATAAGGTTCCAGCGGCTCAGGAGACGGAGGACGTGATGATGGAGTGTTTCCGGAAGGGCATCGCTTTCGTTAACTGTGGCAAGAGCACGATACGTATGATGCCGCCGCTTATCATCACCCAGGATCTGGTGGATAAATCACTCGACGTACTCGACAAGAGTATTGGCGAGATAGAAAAGGCGAAGAAGTAGTCTTCTCTTAACATTTATTAATAAAGAACCAGATCGCGCCTACTTCTTAATGATCGTCACCCTGGTGAACTGGCTTGAGCTCACCTGCATTAGCCCATCAAAGGGCTCCCGGATGTTGCAGTTCTCAAGCCTTATACGGGCCCCCGCCGTGAGGTTCTCCACCGCCTTCCCATGTTCTCTCCATAGACTGACGCGGGTCTCACCGGTGCCGTCATCCAACCTGAAGCTAACGACGGAGGTCGGGCCACGCATTGTATTGACCTCCCTGCTAACTGGATCGTCGAGAAGTTGACCCTCGATTGTGATGTTTTTCTGCCCTTCCTGAAGGTCCTTGATCTCAGTAATGCGCTCTGCTGCATCCAGCGTCTCGACACGGACATCGCTTGGGTTGATCTTGAGGCTGCCAAGGCGACCAACGTTGAGGTCGACGGCGTTTCCATAGCCAGCGCGGGTGTATCCGTTCTCCACCGCAACTACTGTTCCTACGGGCATGTCGCCTAGAGCGTTGACGTCGTCATCCCAGAGGCTGAGCCTTATCACACCGGTCTCGTCCTCGAGGACTACTGAGGCGACCCGCCCCTTAGTGCCGTCCTTACGGGTAAACTCGTGGGACTCTCCGACGCTTGTGACCCTGCCAGCGACGCTAACGCTCCTCATACTGTCCCTGAGCTCACCGATCTTCGACCACTGGCTGAGGGGCTCTCGGGGGAGGACGCCTTCTTCGAGGATCTCGACCTCGCTACTGCGGTTGAGGTGAATCTCGAAACCGCCCCCCTGCCTGACCTTGGAGGATGCGCCTGTCACTCTTATCCGGGTGCCGTCTGATAACTGGCCCACTTCCTCTACCTTCTCGTCCCATAGAACCAGGGGTACTTGTTTGCCGCCCTCCTCTAGGATGAGCCTGCCGACTTTGCCCTCGTTCCCATCTTTGCGGGTGAAGTTAGAGGGTGGTGACCGGCCCATGACCACGCCTTCGATATTTACGGGACCTGTAGAGGACACCTGGCCGGGGGTCTTGAAGAAGGAGTCGAGGGCAGGGAACTCGGAGTCAACAGCATCGAGCGGCTCCATATAGACATTTCCTCTGTTGCCTACGTTAATTTCCACTTCGCCAGTGCCCTGCCTCTCCCTGCTGTAGCCGTGAAGGATTCTGATGATCTTCCCCCTAGTTACCTTGCTAGCGACGACGTGATCGGCTTTGTCGTCCCAAAATACCACGGTGACTATTCCTGTAGCGTCCCCTATGAGCATTCTAAGGATCTTTCCTTGGCGCCCGTCTGCGCGCTGGAAGGTCCGTGAAGGGAAAACGTGTAGCACCCTTCCAGTCAGGCTCACATCGTTAAGCCCCGAAGTAAGGGACCCAATCTTGAGCTTTGCCTCAATTCTCTCCCCGGCGCCATCCATTCCGAGGTTGGACGCGACAAGGTGAGCGGCTGCCTCATCCGTGAGGAGGCCTGCTGCCTTCGCCTTTTCCTCCTGAATGAGACGTTCCACCGCCTCACGGGTCAGATTCGGTTTAAGTGCTAAAATCCGCTTGATAATATCTTCAGTGGCCGACATGGGTGCAACGCCCTACCATGAGAATCGGAGCTATAAAACGGGTACGTTCACTTCTTCTCATCGGGTTTCACTAGCACAAATAGAAATCCGAGGCCGATCGCCAACAGTATCAATATCGTCGATAGAGTTGTAACTAGGTTAAAAACGGCGTTCGTGTCCATATCGCGTAGAATTCCACTTCATGGATATATAGGCTTAGTCTTCTTCTGTCCTTATCTGTGCCAGCCATTCCGACGTGAGGAGCCGGTACACTTCATCCTCCTCATCAACCGAGTCGAAACTGCCCAGGGCCTCGGCTATCTTCTGCCCCATCAAGTGGTAGCAGAGCCCCGCTTCCCCGTCGATGACCCTGAAGAAGAAGTCGTCGCAGCCACAGTATCCTGCAGCGGGGTAGATCTGATATTCGCCGCCCTGCCCTATAACGACCCAAACGACGCGTCCAGAGGGGTGGAAAGTGTACCTCTTCACCCGCCTCTCCTGAACAAGCCTCCATGCCCTGTCGAAGCGATCTCCGAAGGTGTTACGTAACCGCTCCCAATTAGAGCGGCTGAGTTCCTTCTGAGTTCGAACCTCATCGAGTACGTGTTCAAGGATCAGCCGCTCCTCTATCACCAAGAGCGTTCGAGGGTAGAGTGTGTATCGCCTTTTTTCACAGTTGCGGAGGGAACCGGTTTAAATCCTGCGACAAAAGGGTTTTCAAGGAGTCTTGATCCGCCTACTCACACCCTGGCCCGCCCTGCTGGCTGACATAGGCGAGAGGGTATTGATTGTGGCGGATCTCCACATAGGGCTTGAGTACGAACTGGCAAAGGCAGGGGTCAACATCCCATACCAGACAGAGAGGATACAGGGTGAGCTCCTAAACCTAGTGAAAGAGTATAAACCGGATAGGCTCGTCATCGCAGGAGATGTCAAACACGGTGTCCCAGTCACGAGCTTCCAGGAGAAGAGGGAGCTCCCGACACTCTTCGAGGTCCTTCTAAAGGAGGTTTCAAAGATAGACGTGACACGGGGCAATCATGATGGAAACATCCAGGACTTGGCCACGAAGGATGTCGTGATCCATAGTAGTAAAGGCATAATTCTCGGTGATGACTTCAAGGTGGCTATCTTCCACGGTCACGCCTGGCCAAATCCTAAGGCGCTGGAGGCCGACCTCATAGTCACAGGACACAATCACCCAACCGTCCTTTTAAAAACACCACTCGGCATTAGAATGACGCAGCGAGCATGGGTCAAAGGTGTAGCAGAGCCAGCGAAGTTAGCTAAGGCCTTCCTCGAGCAGGATAGTGTCAAATACGAGGGTGATCCCATCTCAGCTTTCAATGAGAACTATGAGGCCGAGATCGATAGCCCCGAGATCATTTTAATGCCCACATTCAACGACCTCCTCGGCGGCCTTCCTGTCAACAGCGAAGCCCCTCAGAGCCTACTCGGCCCCATGCTTCGTAGGAACGCAATAAACACCGATGATTTCGAGGTATTTCTATTAGATGGCACATTCCTCGGAAAAGTGGGCTTCCTAAGGGAATTAAATAATAGATAAAAACCGCGCGCATACAGTTTCCTGTCTCCGCCTCTTCTTCGTGACCCTATAACAATGACTTCAATAATTCACTACATAGATGGCACTTGTTGACATAGGTGCCCTTCGGTTGGGTTTTAAGGAGACCCATAGGCCCCTTCTCCTTGAGAACTTTGAAAAAGTCCCTTTCCCAAGCATCGGCAAGCATCTCTTCTAAATCCCAATCGTTTAGGTCGCCCAAAATGAACCCTGCTAGAGACGCGGATGAGGAGCAACAGGGGATGACCTCTCCGCTTGGCTTTACCCCGATGTCCCTGAGGACAGCATCGCAGCCTCCAGTTATAGGTACGCCATCAAGATACCATTCACCTTGTTGGATCAATGCTCCCCTACCCACTGGAATGAAACCAGATTCTATGCCGATTGCTGAATAGGCGCTGAGATTGGCATTGCTAGGCGAAGCGAGTTTATCCCCTAGAAGTCTTGAGACCTCGTCGATTTTGAAATAACTATTTTTTTTAAGGGTGGTCATCATGACTATCTTTATACCGAGATTTTTGCCAGCTTCATAGCCATTCTTCACTTTCTCGAAGGGAATAGTGGCTTGATGGAAGTCGTCGGCGCTAATGTTGAGTACATCTAGCCCCGCTTCCCGCAGCCTCTTCAGGGTCTCTATTGACTTCTCATGAGTCGTTGCCCATGAGCAGTTGGTTACAAGCTCAGTCTTAAGCCCGTGTTCTGAGGCGTAGGCGACGATGTCCTCCACAAGGCTGGGGTAGAGCATTGGTTCTCCTCCAGTGATGCTTATCCACTCCATCGACGGTAACCTCGATGCTTTATCAATATAGTTCTGAGCATCGTACATCGACATAGTCACCCCCTTTTCAGATACACAGTTGAACCAGCAGTGGGCGCAGCCCGTGTCGCATCGCTCTGTGATGAGGAGACCGACTCTGAAGGGTGGAGGAAAGCCGATCATTGAGCTAAAGCGTCTCCAATGTGGCCTTGATTAGTTCATTGGCCTGATAGAAGCCGTCCTCGACCATGTTTCTCTCTCTTACAAGCTTGGTGTGGAGGAATTTGAACTCCGCCGACTGGTGAAGGGTCATCTGGGCTAGGTCGACGATCTCGCTGATCCTAGGGAAAGGCTGGGCTCCAAAGGTCTCCATACTGACCTGGTTAGCAATATCTGCATCGCTGTGTGAGACGGGGTTTACGTACCGCCCAACCCAAAGGAGGCAGCTGTTAATTTTCGTGATCTTCTTTTGGTCACTCTCTTCCGCAACACTCTTCGCGGCGGCTTCGAGCTTTCCCGACAGCACCCTAAACTCTTTCGCCTCATCGATGAGATGGTAGAGATTGTAATAGCCATTGATTTTCTCCGATTTTGCCTGCATCTCTTCGAGTATATTGATCATTCTCTCGGCATACTGTGTGTAGTTGAAGGGGATCACGGGGCAGTTGGCGAGTCGCCAGACGAGGTTGAGCTCTATTTTTACGTCGGTCTTGAGGATGTTGATGTCCATCTTATCATAGGTCTCGTATGGGGTGTGCCACCACCAGCCTCCACCCGAGTAGTTAACATGGGGGTCGTAGGTCTCCTTGGGGCGGCTTGTCGTGACCGAGACATGGGGTAGCCCGGTGCCCCAGAAGCTCCCATCCCCAGCGCGTGTCGGCCAACGGTAGTGCTCAACGACTATACCAGTAGCATCCTTAACGCTCTCTAGGACAGCTTCCAAGACCTCGCTATAGGGTGCCTCGCGGACAGTCGTGGCGCCGTCGACGCCTGGGGAGTCGATGTTGTAGCTTGCAACGCAGTTGTATCGGAGGTCGTGCCAGAACGCATCATTGTACCATGTAGAGCCGGCGTACTTGCCTATCTCGTGGCCGGTCCAGAAGGCAATCCTGACGCTACGGCGGAGCTTGTCTCTATGTTTGTTTAGGATGCGGGCGACCTCGAGGATAGCTGTGTCGCCGCTTATGTTGTCTGTTGAGCCGAGGCAGTAGGGCGGAGTGTCAACGTGACCGTTGACGAGGATAAATTTCTCTGGCTCCTTTTTTCCCCTTATCTCTGTGACCAGCAGCGGGAGTCTCTTCCACCTGGTCTCCGCGAAGCTTATGATGTGGGCTTTCATCCCGCCGGACTGAGCCATCTTACGGAGCTTGGCTCCATCCCTATTAGAGACATGAAGGATGGCGGGTATGGTGGGTATGAGGTGGAAGTTCTCTGGTGTCGGGTTACCCGATACGCTGAAGTCCGCCCTCTGATGGCAGACTGTGGGCATGAAGTCGTCCTGCTCGATGACGATGAGACCAGCGACACCCATCTCCTGGAGCTTGAGCAGAAGTTTTCCCTGAAGACCCATCCAATCACCGCTCGTCCTCTGCTCGCAGAGCACAATCTTGCCCCTGCACTCTTGATACCCTATCATTTCAGGCGGGATGTAGATGACCTCGGTCTCGAAACCTTCAGGCGTCGTCGATCCGGCCTGTCTGTAAGGAGTGGTTTGGATCTCTATCAGTTGTGGAGCAGTCACAGTGAGCTTAGCCATCTTTGGGTCGGTGATGTACGCCTCGAATCGGAGGATTTTGGGCTCCAGCCCATAATCCTCTAGCTTCCTCTTCAGGACTTGGATGGCCTTCTCTTCCTCGGGGCTCCCAGAGTGAAGGGGCGGATACTCCATGAGCTCATCGAAGTTCTTCTGCATCAGCTCCTTTGATATGTCAGCCTCCATCTCCCTTAGGAGCTCCTTATCTCGTTCTGGTAAGAGAATCATAACTATCGGATATGTCGCCGTATGAAGTCGGTATAACACTTACGAATAGAAGGAATAATGGGATTTTATTTGATTTTATGGTGGGACCGCCCGGATTCGAACCGGGGACCACGCGGGCCCGAGCCGCGTATCTTAGACCAAGCTAGACCACGATCCCGTAGCCGTAATAGGCGGGAGGAGGCTAGGCTTAAAAATGATGCGGGTAAGCAACGATCTCGAGAAGATGGTGTAAAAAATGACTCGGGACGCGTTTATTTCGCTATAGTACGTTTCTTTTCTCTGATGTTCTCCCGATTCGCGACGATTTCTCTGTTCAACATGATCTACATTGCACTCATTTCTTTTTCCTATATCTGATCGATATGATATATAATGAAAATAAGATATTATATAGAAATCGGTGTTATGCCTCAGTTACGGCGTCGCTAATGGTCATGTTCAAGACGGTTTCCGCAATGTCGGCACCGTACTCGGAGGTCCTCATGATGCTCTCCACAATGAGTCTAAACTGCGGGACATCCTCAACTGGGGCAAGCTTTACGATCTTGTGGATGACCTCGTCCTCCATCCCGCGAGTCTCTTCAGCTGCCTCCATGACCTTATCAGCCTTGGCATAGTTCTCGTCGAATAACGCATCCATTGCAGCCTCGAAGACTTTTAGTGCAGACTCGCTGATCTTGTTTAGTTCTTCAAGTATCTCGTCATTTATAGGGACAAGATTGAGGGCGAGGCGATTTTCTGCTATATTGGTAGCGTGATCGGCCATGCGCTCCACGGACTTAGTTATTAGACGATACCCTAGGCACTGCCGAGGGGTCTTAATTCCGCTCTCCCTCAATACATGTGCGTCCATTACCGCTACCTTTAGGAGCCTTATCACGTAGAGGCTGAAGCGGTCTACCTCATCGTCCATGTTGATTATCTCCTTAGCAAGGCGTGGATTCTCAATGTTCAGCGTCTGAACGGCGTCCCTGTGCATCGAGGCAGCGATTATCGACATCCTCCTAAGGGCATCCTTCACCGATAGCTCCGCGTAGCTGAGAAGGATCTGTAAGGTGAGTTCATTTGGCAGATCGCTCAGTATCTCGGTCCCAACGAGCTTCTTTCTTACGAAGTCCTTGATCTCGAAACGAGTCTCTGAATCAATCCTCTTCTCGGTGGAACGAACCTGAATTATGTTATAGCCCACTAAATAAGATGATACAAGGCGGCGGACTACGCTCTCTGGTTTCTCACCCTGGTTAATGGTAATGATGACCTTCTTAACCCTGTCAGGAGATACAAGCCCCTTCGGCTGGATACTAAGAGACATGTCGTCACGCTGTAGAACACTGACCACGCTCCCCCTCTTCAGTCCCATATGGTCTACCCAGTTCTTTGGGAGGGAGACGATATACGTAGAACCGCCAGTAACCTGTATTTTCCTAAGCTCCTCTAACTGGTCGCTAGACAACTGTTTTTCCTCTCCCATTGTTTTCTTTTTTGGAATATAGTGTCACCCTTTTTTATATTAAATTCTATATAATCGCGCGATTATATATATATTTATGATAGCTGTAGGGCAAATGAGGAAGGGGGGACAGAGAGTGAGTTATAGTAGTTTCGAGGCTTATGGCCTATATTGTAATAAGATTAGTAGTATGCGCAGCCGTCGGTTATTTCGCAGCTGGCCAATTAAGTTACAACTCTCAAATTGATAGTGTAGGCAAGCAACTTGCAGATACGCAGAAGGCTTTATTCTCTATGACAATTGGGAAGCGACTCGTTTTGAGGTAAAACCATTTTAATCCCCGGATCAACCATCTCTGATCGAAATGAAGTACGATATGACTAAGCTTAGAGGCCATTCTGATACAGTTCACGACTACGTTTCAGCTCCGAGCAAGGCGAAAGACGCCTTCGACAAGAGGCGCGCTGAGTACAAGCTCGATGCATCTGTTGTGAAGGAGCTGAAGAAGGCGAAAAATTATTCAATATATGCTTTCAGTGCAGAGTGGTGCCCCGATTGCTGGAGGAACATCCCTGTCCTCGACCTCTTAGCGGAGGCGACTGGGATGGAGGCAAGGGTCTTCGGACACATCATGAGGGACGCAAAGAGCAACATAAGAAAGTGGGCGATTCCTCCATCACCGCCTGAGGTCGATGAGTTCAATGTCGTAAAGATTCCCCTCTTTGTCGTGCTCAAGAAAGGTGGCGAGAAGGTTGGGGAGATCGTTGAGAATCCGCCACCGGGGAAGACGCTGGAGCAGTCCATCCTCGACATTGTCAAAGCGTGACTCCCTTCCCAGATTTAATATCTCTCTGAAAACAGATCCTTTTACAAAAAAGGTTAAGCAAAAGCTCAATTGGTTTATTTTTTTGTGGGAATTTGTATCATTCTTTACTTTGCCTATCTCGGCATGTTAATGGTCAATGATCTTTGTTAGTCAACAACCTTTTTAAATCGAATGAACGATAAAAGGCTGGGATAAGTAATGGTCGTGTATCAGCTGGACTGGATTTCAGCCTAGTAAAAAATACTTCGAATCACTTAGTCCTTAGAAATCTTCTAAACCAAGCAGGTGAGAGGAATAGCTCATACGCTACACCCGGTGGGAGGCATCATATTTGAGCATGAATATCAAGAGAGGCAGTATGGTCGTGACGCCATGGGAGGTCTCGGGTGAGATCGACTATGATAAGTTGATTGAGCGCTTCGGTACGCAGCGCCTAACCCG
>Ga0209777_10003099_pt1 | contig 21004 bp, 18 predicted proteins | sample FrelakmetHBP12HB_FD_187147 | JGI IMG/M metagenome (GOLD analysis project Ga0209777, IMG submission 187147) | Freshwater lake sediment microbial communities from the University of Notre Dame, USA, for methane emissions studies -HBP12 HB (SPAdes)... | ecosystem: Environmental > Aquatic >...
TCTTGATGGAGGAAGTCGAAGCCGATGCGGCGAACGCGCCGGAGGAACGCGACTGGTCGAAGGCGTCGCTCGCGGAGCTGATCGGCCACATCGTCTCGAAACACCACGCCTACCTGAACAACGAGTTGCCAGTCATCGAGCAGCGGATGGCCAAGGTACTGGGCAAGCACGGCGCGAATCACTCCGACTTCCTGCCGCAGCTTGCCGAGTTGTTTGCCGCTCTCAAGGCCGAGCTCGAAATCCACCTCAGGAAAGAGGAGCTGATCTTGTTCCCGGCCATCGAGGAGCTGGAAGCCGCGGCTGAGGAAGGGCGGCGCGCGATGCCGGTGCCCTTCGGCACGGTGAAGAACCCGATCCGGATGATGGAGCACGAGCACGACGGCGCCGGCGCAGCGCTGCGGAGTGCGCGTGAGTTAACGCGCGGCTACGCTCCTCCCGAGGATGCCTGCCCGACGTTCCGCGCGCTCTACCACGAGATGGAAGCGCTCGAGCGCGACCTGCACGCTCACATTCACCTGGAGAACAACATCCTCTTTCCGCGCGCTTCCGAACTCGAAGCCAAGGTCCGGTAGGGCGAGAACGGAACGCGCCGTTCCCCCGAACGAGTCCGGGCGGGGGCATCCGTCCTGGAGGTAGAATTGCTTCTTCCAGGTTGCATCTCGAGAGTGACGCCTGTGTAGCCAAGCTCCAGGGTGCTGCCAAACAGTCGCTCGCGATCTTCTCCTGGGAGTGGAACCTTGGCGCCGGATAGCCCTGAAAGCCGTACCTCAACGAAACCCAAGCGAAACCCGAAAGCCCCGCGGCAGCAACTGCCGGTGCTCGATCCTGTTCAAAGAGCAGTCAGTTGCGAGGAGGTGGCGCTCGGCTTCAACGAGGAACAGGCGCGCATCGAAGCTCTGCGCTGCCTGAATTGCAGGGACCCGAAATGCATCGAGGCGTGCCCGCTCCATATCGACATCAAGAGCTTCATTGCGGGCATGGCCGAGGGCGACTACGCCAAGGCCTTCGAGACCATCAGCGCGTATACACCCTTCCCGGGAATCTGCGGGCGCGTCTGCCAGCACGAGCTTTTCTGCGAAAAGGTGTGCCTGCTGGGGAACCCGAAGACGAAGCTGGAGCCAGTTGCCATCGGCTCGCTGGAGCGTTTCCTGGCCGACTACGCGCGGGCTGCGGGCGACCGCCGGCTGCCGCCTGCGGAAGCGCCGAACGGGCTGAAGGTCGCGCTCATCGGCAGCGGCCCCGCGTCCTTGATCGCGGCGTTCGACCTGGTGCGGCGCGGCTACAAGGTCACGGTCTTCGAGGCGCTGCACAGGCTCGGCGGCGTGCTGGCCTATGGCATCCCGCCTTTCCGCCTGCCGCGGGACATCATCGAAGAGGAACTGGACAGGCTGCGGTCGCTCGGAGTGGAGTTCCGGACCAACCTCATCGTCGGGAAGACGTTCGCGATCGGTGAACTGTTCGAGCGCGGTTACGCGGCCGTGTTCGTGGGTACGGGCGCCGGACTCCCGCACCTGATGGGCATCCCCGGGGAGAACTTCGTCGGGGTGTACACGGCGAACGAGTTCCTGACCCGCATCAACCTGATGCAGGCTTACCAGTTCCCGCAGGCCGACACGCCGGTGCGCGTGGGTGCGCGCACCATCGTCGTGGGCGGCGGCAACTCGGCCATGGACGCGGCGCGCTGGGCCAAACGGATGGGCAGCGAGAGCATCATCATGTTCCGCCGCGGCAGAGCGGAGCTACGGGCCCGGCTGGAAGAGGTCGAGCACGCCGAGGAAGAGGGCGTGAAGTTCGAGTTCCTGGCTGTGCCGGTGCGGCTGATCGGGGACGAGAATGGACTCTTGAAGGAAGCCGAGTGCCTCCGGATGGAGTTGGGTCCGCCCGATGAATCGGGGCGCCCCTCGCCGGTTCCCATTCCCGGTTCTGAGTACCGGGTTGCGGTGGACACGGTGGTGATGGCGATCGGCCAGAGCCCGAACCCGACGGTGCAGCGTTCCACCCCGCAGCTCATCACGAAGCGCGGCAAGATCGTGATCGACGAGAGCGGCGAGACGAGCCTGCCCAAAGTCTTCGCCGGCGGCGACGTGGTGCGCGGCGGGGCGACAGTGATTCTCGCGATGCGCGACGGGCGGACCGCGGCGGATGCAATCGATAAGGCGCTGCGGGAGGAGACAGGACGGCCCCCGTTGGCTACGGATGAAGCGAAGCCGGCCGGGTTCCGCGTGGTGTCGAAGCGGCTGTTGACGCTGGAGATTGCGCGCCTCGAGATCGAAGCGCCGGACATCGCTGCCCACTGGAAGCCGGGGCAGTTCATCATCCTGCGGCCCACGGCCGAGAGCGAGCGCATCCCGCTGACGCTGGTGGACGGCGACCCGGCACGCGGCACCATCCAGCTCGTGGTCCAGGCACTCGGGAAGACGTCGCGGCAGGTGCTCGAGCTCGAAGAGGGGGGAGTGATCCCGGACCTGCTTGGCCCCCTCGGCCAGCCGGCCACGATTGAAAAGGTCGGCATCGTGCTGTGCGCGGCCGGCGGCGTCGGTACGGCCGAGCTGCTGCCGGTGGCACGGGCATTCCGCGCGGCGGGGAACCGGGTCATTGCGCTCGCCGGTGCGCGCTCGACGGCGCACATCATCCTCGACGAAGACCTGAAGGCCGCGGCGGACGAAGTCTACTGGGCCACGGATGATGGCTCGGGCGTGTTCCACGGCAACGTGGTCCAGCTCATGAAGTGGTGGCGCGAGCAAAGCGGTGTCACCCCGGACGCGGCGCACGTCATCGGGCCGATTCCGATGATGCGCGCGGCCGCCGAGCTGACGCGCGAGTGGGGCGTGAAGACCTTCGCCAGCCTGAACCCGATCATGGTGGACGGTACCGGGATGTGCGGCGGCTGCCGCGTGACGGTAGGCGGCAAGGTGCGGTTCGCGTGCGTGGACGGGCCGGAGTTCGACGCGCATGCCGTCGATTTCGCCGAGCTCACGCGGCGCAATCGCGCCTACTTGCAGGAGGAGCGCACGGTGCTGGAGAAGCACCTTTGCCGGATCGGGCTGGAGCCGGAGGGCCGAGGGTAGCGGGGCGGGGAACCGCGGCCTGTCTGCAGGATTCTCACCGCGCACGACGGCGTTTTCAGAGCAGCCGAATTCGCGCGCCCCGGCACCACTCGCGTGTGGTCGCTTTCCGATCCTGTTTTTGCGGATATCATCGTCAGGTGACTTTCCTTCCCCGCATCGCCAGGTCGGCCCAAACCCTGTGGCTGGCGCGCGGCGAGAAGGCCGTCGCATTCCTGTCCGAAGACGAACTGGCGGCACGGCAGGCAGCGCGTTTCCGCGCCATGGTCCGGCATGCCTGGGAGCGTGTTCCCTATTACCGCGAATGGATGCTCCAGGCCGGCGCCATTCCCGGCGATCTGCGCTCCGTCGAGGATCTGAAGCGCATGCCGCTCGTGGACAAGCTGGCGCTCACCCTCGAGCCCGAACGGTTCTCGGCGGACGGCTACGACCGCCGCGACGGCCTAACGCTTCTTTCGAGCGGCACGTCCGGCCGCAGGCGCCGCTTCCGCTACGATCGAGGCGCGATGTTTCAAGCCCTCGCCTCGGGCCGCCGCCAGAGGATTGCCCTTTCCCATTTTGTGGGCAGGGAAGTCGGGTACCGCGAGGCCGTCATCAACCGCGAGGGCAGCGCGGGTGAGCAGATCCGTCGCTTCTGGGAGAGCCGCATGCTCACGCCTCGCGGCGTGGACCTGACCAGAAGCCGTTTCTCTCCGGCGCTCCCGTTCGAAGAACTGGCGGCCGGCATCAACGAGTTCAAGCCCGACGTTGTGCGGGGCATCGGCTCCCATCTCGGCGCTTTCTTCCGGTGGGTGGCCGAGACAGGCCGGCGGCTGGAAAGACCTAAGGCCGTGGCTTATGGCGCGGACGCCATGCCGAAGCCCGACCGCCGCATCATCGAGGAGGAACTCGGCGTCCCTGTCCTCAGCACGTACCAGGCGATCGAGGCGCTGCGCATCGGCTTTCAGTGCGAGTCCCGCTGCGGGTTCCACATCAGCACGGACCAGGTGTCGGTGCGTGTGGTGCACGCGAGCGGCCGGGACGTCGCTCCGGGCGAGCGTGGGGAGCTGATCCTGAGCAACCTCACGAACCGCGCCACCGTCGTGTTGAACTACCGGTTGGGCGATGTGGTGACGGCGGGGCTCGGGCGTTGCCCCTGCGGCCGGACGTTCCCGCTGATCGAGGACATTGATGGGAGGCTCGACGATCTGATCGCCAGACCAGGAGGTACATGGATACACGCGCTCACGATCTTGCCCGGGCTCCAGGCGATCGACGGCGTGCGGCAAGTGCAGGTCATCCAGGAGGAACTCGAGTGGTTCCGCCTGCGGGTGGTATGGGCGCGAACGTCCGAGCAACGCCCGGCGGAACTGGTTACGCACATGGCTTCCGTCCTGGGCGAGAGTGTTCGGGTGTCGGTGGAGCCCGTTGAGATACTCGAGCAGGAGCCGAGCGGGAAGGTGAAGTCGGTGGTCTCGAAGTTGAGGAACGGATGATCTCCGAGGTATTGGAATTCGCCGGCCTGCTGCACCGCAAGACCTGGCCGCGCGAGCGGCTCGATGCCCTGCGCCGGCAGAAGCTGTGCCGGCTCATCCTCCACGCGTACGAGAACGTGCCGTACTACCGGCGCCTCATGGAGGGTGCCGGCGTGAAGCCGGAAGACATCCGTGAGCCCGCGGACCTCGTCAAGCTGCCCGTCACCACGAAGACCGACCTTCGCCAAGCTGGCGAGGATTGCCTGACCTGCGGCCATGGGGAGCACACCGTTCTGCATACAAGCGGGCACTCGGGCGTGCCATTTGAGGTCCGGCTGGCGCCGCACGAGTACCGCCCGCGCCGCCTGCGGGAATTTCGAATGCTGATCGGTACCGGGGTGCGCCCGCGCGACCGCCTGACGCTGCTCGGCCCCGTACGGACGAGGCCTGCCCGTCTGCACCGGCTGCTCGGCCTCTACCGGATGGAGGTGATCGCCTGGGATGTTCGCGACGAGGAGCAGACACGGCGGCTCCGGCTCTCCAAGCCCGACGTGCTGTGGGTTTATCCCACCACGCTGCAAACAATCCTCAACCGCGCCGGGTGCGGATTGAGCGAACTGTACAGGTGGTTCTGGTGCTCCCTCACGAACTTGAGGGCTCCGTTCGTGTAGTCAGCCATTTCGAGGACGGCAGGCTCGATGCGGGCCACAGCCTGCTGTTGCCATGCCGGCAGGCTCTCGCGGATCACCTGCAACCGGGACAGTTTCTTGCCCATGTCGTTGACGGCTTCCCGGACTTTGTTAATTAAGCGTTGCCGTATGCACCCGCACATCGAGGTGGAGGGTCCTGTCGAAGCTGACCAAGGCATCGGCATCGTGGTGGACAGCGCAGGTGTCGGCCTCGATCGCTTTGATAAGGCCGGCTCCCTCTGAAGCAAGCGTTGCCGGCGCCACCTCCGCCGGCGTAGTGGTCTTCCGGGTTCTTCCGGCCGTGGAAAGCGGCAGTACAATCGCCGCGAACAAAGCGGCGAGCGTGGCGACCAGTTTCGGTTTCATGTCTGTACTCCTTTGCTCCTTTGAATTGGAGTTCGTTCCTACCTGGAAAGACGATGATCGCGGCTCCGGAAATGTGAAAGATCGTAGATAGTTTTGTAAACGAACGGTTCGCCTTTCGACAACGCATCCGCCAAACGCTTGGATCGCCGCTGCCGGCGTTCATGACCCCACGTGCTGGAAGGGAACCCGTTTCGCGCAACGGGGACGGCTTCGTCATTACGAAAGCCGGCGAGCCGGAGTACGAGGTCTCTCACATGAACTGGCGATTTCGCCTGACCGGAATCAATGGAGAACTGATCGCGGACATCAGAACCGCTTTTCCGCGGCCCCTGGCGACCAACCTTTTCGAACCGGACCCGGAAAGCACTTTCTGGCCGCTTCACTTTTACGCCAGGCTCCACCAGCAGGCCGATGGCCTGTCCGTCGCATTTACCTCCGACTGGCTCCGCGGGAGGGCTGTAGATGCCAAACTCGCGACGGAGCCGCTCGATGAGAATAGTCTGTTACTGACGGCCTCTACAGCAACGTTGAGGCGCTTATTCAGCCGGTATGCCGTCAAAGAGGGAGCTTTTGACCGCGAAGACGATCTGAACCGGTCAGAGTCCGATGCCTACGCGGAGCTGAAGCTGGGCTGTGGCGCAGAGGTCCAGTACGCTCCGAGGGCGCCGCTGCACGTCGCCGTTCCAGCATGCAATCCAGGATGGACCGAGTGGCTGCTGCAGCCTGCGGGTCCTGCGTGGTGGACGATTCGAGTGGACGGAGACGTCATGATCGAATGTGACCGCGGCACGGCGCGAACGCGGCGCGCCCAGCGCAGCGCGCTGCATCGATCACGGTCTGTAGCTGACCTCTGACAGTCGATCGCTAACCCAACGCCACCGTCTTCAACGCGATCTTGCCCGGGTCGCCTTCTCCCAGCCCCAGCAGGCTGGCGATTTCAATGTGCTCGGGCTGCATCCTCACGAACGAGCTGTCATCGTCCGAGTAAGCCAGCGCAATCGGCTTCATGCCCGATTGCTCGCGCTTGTCATCAATTACTTCGAGGCCGATCGTGTCAACGGCAACAGGGTCGGTCGAGAGGTACAGCGTCTTGTGCTCCCAGAGGTACTTTTCCACTTTACTGCCCGGGCCGCCGTGGTAGGCGCCCACGATGCCGTCGATGATGTTCAGAACCACTTTCTGCCGGATGATCGCGTGATCCACTACGGTGGGGATGAACATGCCGCAGGCGTTGTTCGAAGGACTCGCGTGGCTGCGCGCCACATTGTTCACAAGCCCGTGCGAGAGGTTCTTCAGCGCGATGGTCACACCGGCGGATTGGTGGTGCTTCAACACGCCGAGGTTCACGACCTTGTTGACCTGCTTCGTGAGGAACTTCGCCAGATAAGAGCGCCGGTGATGCGGGTTTGCCGGATTCCCCTTGGGAGCGACCAGTGCCATTTCCACATACTGGTCCTGGTCGTAGCCGTCCATGTCGAGCTGAAGCCCGTCCACGCCGACTGTGGTCGCGCTTGTCCAGCGGACGCCCTCAGGCAGCCATTTATCGAAGCCGCCGCTGCGAAACTGATCGCGGTAGCGGTCGTAGGCCACGATGTCGGCCGGCTTCACGCCCGCCTCCCGGAGGCCGGCCACGATTTCCTGGAAGACCTCCGGCGCGGAGATGAGGAACGGCTGCCCGACCGGATTCACCTTGATGCCGACCACGTCGCCGGGCTCGAAGAAGACGCGCCACGCTTCCTGCCAGGTTGGCGCGCCAGTCAGTTCCATGATGCCCCGGCGCATCATCGCGCGCACCGGCTCGCGCTGGTAACGGAGCTTAATGACGCTTCCGGGGTGGTGCACGGCAACCACGCGGCCGCGATAGGGGCCGGGGATTCCGAGTTTGACTTTGGCCGGCGCCGTCTGCGGACTTGCGCCCAAGGCCGGCAGGCCCGAGGCTGCCAGAGTCTGGGCTAAGAAGCTTCTGCGTCTCATAACGATCGCCTCTCTCCAGCACTAATTTACACGGTTGCGTGCGGCGTGGCGGGATGGCGGCGTTTCCGATTCGAATGCCTGAAATCTGCCCGGCCAGCCGGGTGCCGAGATTCGCCTGCTGGGGGTGCGGCGGCTGCAATCCGCGGCTCGGATTGTCGCTTACCACATCAGGAGGCTGTGCTGATGATTCGATGTCTGCTGATTGTGATGGTCACATCGACGGCTCTGCTGGCCGCCGATGACCCGTTTCTATCGCTTTACCCCCTTCACACGCCGGGGAACATCGTGCTCGATCAGTCATTCGAGGGCGAATGGGATTGGGGAATTACCGTCAGCCGCGAGGGCACTCTCGGGTATCGAGTTTCAACCTCGGGCTCCGAAACTCTTACGGCCCACCTCGTCAGCCTGGACGGAGAGTTGTTCGTTGACGTCGAGTGGAGTGAGCCGCTCCCAGTTCACGTTTTCGCGAAGGTGCGAATCGAGAAAGACAGGCTTGTCGTTGCGCCGCTGGGCACGCGCGAGTTGACCGACCGGCTGGACCGGGAGGAGTTGGCGAAGCATGAGACGATTACCAACCCTGACAATGGTGAGATAGAAGGAGTGCTGCTGACGGCATCGGGTAGTGAGTTACAGCATTTCGTGCGCCGGTGTCTCGCGGATCCCGAAGCGTTTCAGAAGCCCCTGGGACTCTCCCGTAAAGAACCGGCAAGCGACAGAACACAATGAGCGGATGCCGGGCCCAGTATGGATCCCGCGCGAAGCCCCGGACGCCTCCGCTTGACATTCCACGGTATTTCTACAATTATTGAAATAGAACGAGGTAAAGCATGGCGACCCGAGCGAAGCAGGAGGACATGATCCGGTATGCGGACATGTTCGCCGCCATGGGAAGCGAGCCGCGGCTCCGCATCGTGCGGTTGCTGCTCTCAGCTCATCCGGAAGGAATGGTGGCGGGCGAAATAGGCAGTGAGCTCGATGTGAGTGGCAGCACGCTCTCGCATCACCTCGAGAAGCTCAAGAATGAAGGTCTCATCAGCGCGGAACGAGAAGGAACGTTTCTGCGCTATTCGGCGAACACGGCGGCGCTTGAAGAACTCCTCGGCTTCCTTTTCGCCGAATGCTGTACCCGGAACAAAGCCGTCGAGCCCCGAAAAATCGTTCTGTGCAAATAGGGAAGAACATGGACACCGTCAAAGAAGTCGTGAAAGAGAAGTATGGCCAGGCAGCAATGCGTGTTATCTCGGGAGAGGGGAACGCGTGTTGCGGCAGCAGCCCTTCGTCCTGCTGTTCCGGCACCGACCCGATCACGTCTGACCTGTATGACCAACTCCAGAAGGACGAGCTTCCGGAGGCGGCGGTATCAGCTTCGCTGGGCTGCGGAAACCCGACCGCCCTGGCTGAGCTGAAGCCCGGGGAAATCGTTCTGGACCTCGGAAGCGGTGGCGGCATTGACGTTTTGCTCTCGGCGCGGCGCGTTTCGCCGGGCGGGAAAGCGTATGGCCTCGACATGACCGACGAAATGCTCGCGCTTGCCCGGGATAACCAGAAGAAGTCCGGCGTCGAGAACGTCGAGTTCCTGAAGGGCGAAATCGAAAGCATTCCGCTCCCTGACAACTCGGTCGATGTCATCATCTCGAATTGCGTCATCAACCTTTCGGCGGAGAAGGACCGCGTCCTGCGGGAGGCGTTTCGGGTTCTCAAGCCCGGCGGGCGCTTCGCCGTGTCGGACGTCGTGACTCGCGGCGGCATACCCGAAGAGATCCGGAAAAGCGTGCTGCTATGGGTGGGCTGTGTCGCCGGAGCGCTCGAAGAAAATGAGTATCGCTCGAAACTCGCCGCCGCCGGCTTCGAGAGCATCGGTATTGAGCCGACGCGCCTCTATCGTGCCGAAGATGCCCTATCGTTTCTCGCCGACAAGAACATCGATATCGAGAGCATAGGCCCGCAGGTGGATGGGAAGTTCATGAGTGCCTTCGTGCGCGCCCGGAAGCCGGTGGGTCAGTAGGGGAGAGAAGGGCCAGTGGATCACATCGGCCGGAAGCTGTCCTTCCTCGACCGCTATCTCACGCTCTGGATCTTCGCGGCGATGGCCGTGGGCGTGGTTGCGGGGTACGCGCTGCCCGGCCTCATCCGGGTCGTGACCAGGTTTCAGGTCGGAACCACGTCCATCCCTATTGCCGTGGGACTGATCCTGATGATGTATCCCCCGCTCGCGAAGGTGCGCTACGAGGAGATGGGCGCCGTGTTCCACAACCGGAAGGTGCTTCTCCTTTCGCTCGTCGAGAACTGGGTGATCGGTCCCGTTCTGATGTTCGCGCTCGCCGTCATCTTCCTGCGCGGCTATCCCGAATACATGGCGGGGCTCATCATGATCGGCCTTGCCCGCTGCATCGCCATGGTCATCGTCTGGAACGAGCTGGCGAAGGGGAACACAGAATACGCGGCCGGCCTGGTGGCGTTCAATTCCCTGTTTCAGGTGCTCTTCTACTCGGTGTATGCGTGGATCTTCGTCACCGTGCTGCCCGCCTGGTTCGGGCTGAAGGGCGCGGTTGTCGATGTCTCGATCGCCGATATCGCCCGGAGCGTTTTCATCTATCTTGGTATCCCGTTCCTGGCCGGCATCGTCACCAGGTTTACACTCCTGCGGCTCCGTGGAAGAGAGTGGTACGAGAAGCGCTTCATCCCGCGCATCAGTCCGCTGACGCTCGTCGCGCTCCTCTTCACGATTGTCGTGATGTTCTCTCTAAAGGGCGACTACATCATCCGCCTGCCGCTCGATGTGCTGCGGATTGCGGTCCCGCTGCTGATCTATTTCGTCGTCATGTTCCTGGTCTCCTTCTGGATGGGGCACAGGCTCGGAGCGGACTATTCGAAAACCGCCACCCTGTCTTTCACCGCGGCGAGCAATAACTTCGAGCTCGCGATCGCGGTGGCCGTCGCTGTCTTTGGCATCCAGTCCGGGGCCGCGTTCGCCGCGGTGATCGGACCGCTGGTAGAGGTGCCGGCGCTAATTGCGCTGGTGAATGTCGCCCTGTGGTTCCAGAGACACTGGGACTGGGCTCCGGAGATCGTTCCAGATGCAGCGAGTGCTCATCCTGTGCACCGGTAACTCGGCCCGAAGCCAGATGGCGGAGGGGCTGCTGAGAAGGCTCGCGGGCGACCGGTTCGAGGTGGAATCAGCCGGGACGAAGCCGACTTCGGTCCGGCCCGAAGCGATCGCGGTGATGAAGGAACTCGGAATCGACATCTCCGGCCACCGGTCGAAGCACGTCGATGAGTTTCGAGACCAGGAGTTCGACTACGTGCTCACGGTCTGTGACAACGCTAAAGAGATCTGCCCGGTTTACCCGGGTCACACGAACCGTCTGCACCACAGCTTTGAGGACCCGGCTGCCGTCGAAGGCCCCGAAGAGGAGCGGCTCGCGGCTTTTCGCCGGGTTCGGGACCAGATCAGGGCTTATCTCGCCGGGTTCCCGCCGAAGCAGCCGTAATTGGGCATTCCGGCGCTGAACGCCGGCTCCGAATCACGTCCGCTCACTTCATTCCGCCCGAATGATGCCGGCCGGCTGGATGCTGAGTACCCGGCGGGCCGGCTGCGCTGCGGCGGCGATCGCGGCGACCATCACGATTGCGGAACTGAGCCCCAGGGCCGAGACAGACCACGGTGAGAATCCAGGCAGCTTCGATGCGACAATGAGCGCACCGGGAAAAGCGATCGCCAACCCGAGGGCCAACCCACCGGCGGCCAGCTTCAGGCTGCTCGCGAGGACCGTCCCCATAATCCGGCGAGGGGCGGCCCCGAGCGCGAGCCGTATGGCGAATTCCTTGGATCGTCGAGCGAAAAGCGCGGTCGTGATTCCATGTAGTCCCGTGACGGTGAGCAGGAGCGCCAGCAGGCCGAGGCCATAAAACACTTGTGTGGCCGTACGTTCCACGAACAGGGAGTCCTGATAATGCTGCCACAGGGTCTTGGAGGATAGTACGGTCGATCCCGGTTGGGTTGCGGCAAGCTCGTGGCGCAGCGCCGCCACATAGGCGCCTGGATTACCGGCCACTTCGACCGCGAACGTAGTATCCCCTCCGGAGCGCGCGGGCGTGAGAACGATCGCGCGCGGCCGAACCGGATCGTAGACGGAATTCCACGCTGCATCCTGAAACACGCCCACGACTTGCTTGATGGCTCCATCGAGGCGAATCTCCCGTCCCACAGCACTGCCGGCCGGATCAAGCAGGTGGGCCAGAGCCGCGTTTACCAGAACAGCATGCTGATCGGACTCCTGCAGGTCGCGTCCGGAAAGAATCCGCACACCGAGTGTGGAGAGGAATGCCGGCCCGGCTGAGCCTCCCAGAACTTCGCGCGGTTCCTGCCCGGGTGTCTCGAGCCGGAGCGTAAGCCCCATCGATCCCGATAATGGAACACTCCGGCCGTACGCGACGCGGCGGACACCGCCGATTCGTGCCAGGCGGTCACGAACGGCTTCACAATCGACCTGGCGCAGGCTTCCGTCTTCTCCTGTCGCCACCAGCATCGCAACCGCGACGGGACGCCGGGGATCGAACCCCACATCAAGCTGCTGCACCGACGAGAGGGTGCTCAGCACCAGGCCGGCGCCAAACAACAGTATTTCCGCGGCCGCGACTTGCATTACGATCAGCAGACTGCGGATGGGGATGCGGACGCGGAGAATGCTCACAGCGGAATCGCGACGGAGGCCGGAAAGCAGATCCGGGCGGGAGCCTCGCCAGGCGGGGACCAGTCCGAACGAGAGCGCTGACAGACACACCAGCGAAACCGCATACAGCCAAACGCGCGGGCCGAACGAAAACTCGAAGTGGACCGGGATCGGCATGGCGGGCAGCAAGCCGGGGAGGCGATTCATCAGCACCCGGGCACCCGCCAGGCCCAGTGCGGCTGCGAGTGAGGAGAGCACGGCGCTTTCGACCATCCATTCCCGAACCAGACGCGCGCGCGAGGCGCCTAACGCCTGTCGAATGGCCGTTTCGTGGCGGCGTTCTTCCGCGCGGGCCAGCAGGATACCGGCCACATTGGCACAAGCCACAGCGACCAGAATGCCGAGTAGGAGTACGCCAATGGCGGTGAGGGTCCTGCCGTCTCTTTCGCGATCGGCTAGTGGAGCGTAGGTATAGCCGGCCAGGTACCGGTTGATTGCCGGCCATCTCTGCGCCATTTCGCGGCAGACACTTTCCACTTCGGCTGCCGCCTGGGCCGGCGGAATGCCGGGCCGCAACCGCGCCCAGAGGGTCCCGTCGCGAATGTCGCGCCGCTCAATCAAAGCACGGACATGCGGCTGGAGTTGGAGCCATGTCTCCACCGGAATCCACAGGTCGGGAAAGAGGACCTTTTCCGTGCCGCGAAAATCGGGAGCTGCTACGCCGTCGATCGTGAAGGTCTGGCCCTGGACCAGCAGGGTCCGGCCGATGATATCGGGGCGGCCCTCGAATTCGCGCATCCAAAAGCTGTGGCTTATGATGAGGCTCGGACGGTTCTTCAGGAAGCCAGGCCCCAACTGAATGGGCAGCCCTAACACGCTGAAATAGTCTTCGCTCACCAGGTGCACGCCGACGATCGCGCGGCCATTCAAAGCGACTATGGCCCCCTGGCCACGTTGGTATGTCAGGCCCGAAAAGGACTGCAACGAGCGGCGGAAATCCTGAAAATCAGGATAAGAAACTGGCGAATACGGATGATCCGCGTTCGGGCGTGTATCCCGAAATACGATCTCGACGATCTCGCGTGGCGCCCTGACGGGAAGAGGCGTCAGGAACAGCCGGTCCATCACGGAGAACACGGTTACGCTCGGAGCAAAAGCGAGCGCCAGAGAGAGGACCGCAAGGATTGCGGTGCCCGGCCCCCGGCGCATTCTCCTGAATGCGTGCCGGACGTCGGCGCACAACAAGTCGATAGACGTCCAACTCCAGACACTTCTGGTGTCCTCTCTTACGCGCGTGACATTGCCGAACTTCCGCAGGGCGGCGTACCGTGCTTCCTCCGGAGACATGCCGCGAGCAATGTTCTCTTCAGTCTCCAATGCAACGTGATCTCGAATGTCCCGCTCCAGTTCCTCCTCCATGCGGCGGTTCCATCTCATGGCTCCGCCTCCTGGTCCGCGGGACGCATGATCCGCGCGATCGCGCCTGCGAATTTCTCCCACCTGGTGTTCTCGATGGCGAGTTGTTTTCTTCCTTTTGCCGTGAGGCTGTAAAACTTCGCCCGGCGGTTGTTCTCCGACAACCCTTCTTCCGCCTGAATCCACCCGCGTTTGATCAAGCGGTGCAGCGCAGGGTACAACGACCCCTGCTCGACCTGAAGAACTTCGTCGGAGTTTCGCTCAATCGCGTGGGCGATGGCGTGCCCGTGCGCCGGTCCGAGGAGCAGAGTCCGAAGCACGAGCATGTCCAGCGTACCCTGCAGGAACTCGATGCGCCGCTTCTCGTCACGAGTAGACATTCTAGGGGAAACAGTACAACTACTCACCTAGAATGTCAAGGGGAATCTTTCATTGCGGCTTCGCTTCGAGCAGCAGGTGCTTCACGAACCGCACGTCGAGCGTCGCCGCGGGCCCGCGCACGGTCCCCAGGTCCTTGCCGTTCTCGTAGTCGCGAACCAGGTAGCTGCGCTCGCCGAGTCCGCGCAGTTTCACCGTGCCTTGCCACTGAGGGGCGTAGAAGGCGTAGTACATCGCGTCCCCCTTCCGGATAGCGTGGGCCTCCGGCCGGTCGAAGCCGATGTCGTACAGCCCGCCGAGATACTCGCCCTGCGAGAGCATCTTCTCCTTGTAGAGGGAGAGCCATTTCCGCCAGGTGGTCTCACGTTCCGGCGTCAGGTCATATGTGCGCTCGCTTCCTGAGCCGGCGGGCCATGTGAACTGCGTCCCTGGGACGCCGCCGATGCCCACGGTGGACGCGAAATCATCGTGCCCGTCGCTCAGCTCGACGTGGTCGCCGAAATACGCGATGGCATCGCCGTGCAGCGCCTTGAGCACCTTGCCCTTGGTCCGTACCTGCCACGAACTTTCGGGATCCGAAGCAACGGTCATATTCAAGTCCGGCAGCGTGTAAAAGTTCGAGGCCGTGCCGCAGGGGCACCACTCCACCAGGGCATCCGGCTTGATGCTGCGTGCGGTGTCGTAGATCATCTGGAAGAATTTCGCCCGCCCTTCCACGGATTCCTCCGGCCGCGCGTGCTTGTGCGCCGGGTTGTAGCAGGGCGGCACCCCGTTCATGTGCTGCCCGTCGAGCTTCAACCCGTCGTACCCCCAGTCGCGGAACATCTTCACGACCAGTTGCCGGTGATGCTCGATAACGGCCCGGTCGGCCGGGCACAGATACCAGTCATCCCAGTAAGAGATCTTCTGCTTCGAGCCATCGGCGTTGAGAAGCAGTGTCTCCGGGTGGTTCTTCACGAGATCGGAGTCCGGCTTGGCGGCCAGGGGCGCCCACCAAAGCTGCGCCCGGAATCCCGCCGCGTGGATGCGGTCCACGACCGCCTTCATATCGGCATCGCCGTGCGGGAACTTCGTTTTCACCAGGCCCCAGTCTCCGTCGAGCGTCTGCCACCCATCGTCCACCCCCACCCATGTGAACCCGAGCTTCTTCACCTCGGGCAGGGCGCCATCGATCTGGCTGGGCGTGAACGTCCTTCCGTAGCCCCAAGCGCACCAGATGGGTTCGAACGCGGCCGCCGGCGCGGGCCGGAACTTCACGCCCTGCTTCTGCATCACGGCGCTGTAGGTCCGCAGCGTTTGGAAACTGTCTCCTGTGTGCACTGCGACGAAGGTCCGGAACGTTTCGAGCTTCGCGCCGGCCTTCAGGATCCGGCTTGTCGCGTAGTGCAGTCCGAGAGTCGCATGCGCCGCGTCCGGCCTCGCCACGGGCAGCGAGACGAGCTTGGCCGTCATCTCGATGTGGCCGACCCCCAGCCCGGCGTCACGCCGCCAGATGTCCACAACGGGTGTGCCCCCGCCGTAATCGGTGGCGTTCATCCCCAGGTAGTTTTCCTGCTTGAACCCTGGCTTCAGCGGGAGGACCCAATCCGGCCGCGCCTCGTAGGAACCGCTTTGATGGGACCAGAAGGCCGGCTCGCCCGCGCCCTTTGCGGCGAGGATCGAATAATGGTGGTTTGTCCACCCGGTGACCTTCAGATCGGCGCTTCCTTTGTTCGTGTACCGCACCTGGAAGAACGCCGCCTGCGGAAACTCGTCATACGTGGTGCCCAGCACGGTTTTCTGAACCGTGCCCGACACACCCGTGATGGTGGTCTGCCACCCGGAGCCGATGGCGTCCCGCACAGCTTCCTCGTGGCTGCTGACCAACGCGAAATCCTGGACGTCCTTGCCGTCCACGGTCACGAACTCCGATGCCCCGAACGGCGCGAGCAGTGTTTCCTTCCCGTCGAACCGTGCGAAAACGCGGCTGTGCAGCGAGGAGTCGAACTCAACCACGATGTTCTTCGACTCGACCTTCACTAAAAAGGGCGCCGCGGCGATGTCCAAGCAGGACGATAGGACGCCCAGGGCAAGTGCGCCCGTTAAGGTCAGTCTTCCGCAGCAAAAAGGTCTCACTGTCGGTCCTCCCAAAGCACACTAACTGTGATCTTACGCTTGACGCCTGCGGTCGGCGACAGCCGATACTGCAACTCGACCACGGCCAGGCCATAAACGCCGAGCAAAGGCAATCAACGGCGCGATTTTGCTGGACTTCCGAAGGAATTTGAGCTAAATCTTTCTGAATGTCACACGCACGCGGGGCTGGCGCTTGCGTCGCCGTCTGTCTCCTGCTCTCCTCCGCGCCGGCCGCCCGAGGCGGCGAAGCGCTCAGCCTGTACGGCAGCTTGCGGCGATTTGAGCTGGGCGGCGGGTCTGCCGTCGCCGAGAACCTCTCCTTCAAGCGCGACCGCGCCGAAATGGTCTTCAGCGGCAAGTTCTACTTCGAGCAGCCTATAGCCGGCCGGGTGCGCGGGGCTGTGTTCCTCGGTAACGGCACATTCCGTGCGGAAACGCCCGGCTCGTTCGAGCGCGACAATTTGCGGCGGTTGATTGAGGCGGACCGCCTTGAGTCGGACTTTCACAGCGCTGTGTTGCGTTTCAGCGACGGCACGTTCGAGGAGCTTGGGCTCAAGCCGCAGGCCGGTGCCGCGCCTCCCGAAGCGTAGAAGCTCGCCGAAGAGTTCGGCGAAGTCCTGCTGCGCCAGACAGGCGCGAACGTGGCGGCCCGCGTCAGTCTCTCGATCCTGAACAACGAATCGCCCGGATTCTTCTGCGCACGATTCGATAAGGGCTCTCGCGCGCCGTTTACCTTTGTGTTCGACCCACAGGGCCGCGTGCCGGCTTCTGTGTTCCAGATCAATGCCGGCGAGAAAGGGCTCATTTTTCAGCACCGCGGAGGAATGGGCGATAACGACATGTGGCTCGCCTTCGCAAGCCTTGCCGAGTACGCGGCGAACCGGTTGCGGACGTCCGACGCCGATGATCTGGTCGAAGTTCGCCGGTACACCATTGATGCGGATCTACGCCGGCCGAAAAAGCACCTCAGCTACCAGGCCCGGCTGGATTGCCGGACTCTCACCGGCGAAGTGCGCGCGATCCCATTCTCGATCAACGACGGTCTCGGCGAGTTCGAATCCGAGAGGCTGAAAAAGGCCATGCGGCTGCAATCGGCGCGCCTCGCCGATGGAACGGCGCTCGATGCCGTTCAAGAGGACTGGGAGAGCGGAATCACGGTGTTCCTGCCCGCCGCGCTGAACGCAGGCGCGAATGTCGAGCTCGTACTTGCGTTTGAAGGCGACATCATGGAGTCGGCCGATCTATCCGAGTTCACGGGCCTAGGTCGAGCCTACTCGATCTCGCTGCCGGACATCTTCTATCCGCGCGATTCGATCGCGTGGTACCCGCGCCACGGCTACCTGCGCCGCTCCGCGTATGACCTGCGGTTCCGGCACGACAAGAATCACAAGGTGGTGGCTACGGGGGCGAGGGTGCGGGAGGAGTCCGACCCGGAAGGGGGCTCGATAACAGAGTGGAAGATCGATACGCCCGTCCCGGCGGCGACGTTCGGAGTCGGACGGTTCGACCGCTTCCAGACCCAGTCACAGGACGGCGTTCCGATCGAGTTCTTCGCTCCGGACTTTGGCGGCGGCGAGAAGCAGACGTACATGCTTACCGAGCTCTCGAATTGCGTTGAGTTCTTCGGCAAATTGTTCGGGCGCTACCCTTACCCGAGCCTGCAGGCCATGTTTCACACGCGGGGCTATGGACAGGGCTTGCCGACAATGCTGCTGCTGCCTCCCTTGCGAAAGACCACGAATCGCCGTGAGTTCAGCTTCGTCGCTCACGAGATGTCGCACCAGTGGTGGGGAGATGTAGTGACCTGGCGGACCTATCGCGACCAGTGGCTCAGCGAGGGCTTCGCCGACTACTCCGGGCTCCTGTACACGGCCGTGCGCATGAACGCCGAGGCCGAGCAAGCTCTGCTGCGGTCCATGAGAAAGCACATGATGGAGCCGCCGGCGATCGAGGGCGGAGTCGGCAAAGGCCGGCTGGTCGATATCGGCCCGCTGATCATGGGGCACCGCCTCGGAACGCGGAAGACCAGAAATGCGTACAGCGGCCTGGTGTACGAGAAGGGTGCGCTCGTTCTCCGGATGTTGCACTACCTTCTGAGCGATCCCTCGACGGGCGACGACCGCGAGTTCTACGCGATGCTGTCGGACTTCGTGAAGAGGTACGAGAACCGTCCCGCCTCGACGGAGGGTTTCGCGGCCGTGGCGGGAGAGCATTTTCGCGCGACTCCGCTAGCCCGGAAGTACGGCCTCACCGACCTGAACTGGTTCTTCCGGCAGTGGGTGTATCAGACCGCCCTGCCGTCGTACCGGTTCGAATATACACAGGAAGCGCAGCCGGGCGGCGCAACGGCAGTGAAGGGGACGGTGTTCCAGGAGGACGCGCCCGAGGACTGGATGATGCTCCTGCCGCTCGAGATCCGGTTCGGCAAAGACAAGGTGGCCCGTGGTTCCGTACAGGCCAAGGGACCGCAGTCACCGTTTTCCGTGACGCTCCCGCTCAAGCCTGACGCAATACAACTGGATCCTCAGCACTGGGTTCTCTCCGAGGACACTTCGACGTTCGCTCGATGAGCGCCCGCACTGCGGCGAGCCGCCCTCGCCCGTTCGCCTCTCGGGAAGAGCTGAACGCTGAAAGCTGACCGCTTCGTTCGAAGCAGAGTTCGCCAAACGGATATACTTCCGGCTGGGGCAGGCGGCAACATGAGTACCGATGCTCGCCGATGGAGGAGGACCGTTTCCATGCGCATCGCAACGCTGCTCGCGCTGGGGCTCATTGTCTGCGGCGCCGCGCCGTATCAGGACACGCAGGACTGGAGCCACTTCGTCCGCATCGGCGGCCACGGCCTGCAGTCCGGCAACATCGACCAGATCCTCCGCAGTGCTGCGGACACCAACGTCTACGGCATCGAGGTGGATAACGACATCACGGGCCGTTACGAGAGCTTCCTCGATCCAACGGCGAAGCTGCATGCGTTGCGCGACTTTGCCCGCAAGGCGCACGCGGCCGGGAACTATGCCTTCGTCTACATCGCCGGCACCGAGTGCATCACCGGGAAGGCCGCGTCGAAAACCGGCACCATGGCCAAGGGCCACTCGGACTGGCTGCAGCAGAAGCTCACCGGCGAGCCCGCCATCTTCGGCGGCGGCACCGCCTTTTGGGTGCGCGAAGGCGACGAGGATGTTTGGCTCACGCCCTTGGCCCCCGGCTGGATCAAGGTCTACATGGAGCGAGTCCGCCAGATCGCAGCCACCGGCATCGACGGCATCTATGTGGACATCCCGTACTGGATGACCCACTTCGAGGGATGGGAGAACACCTGGGCGAGCTTCGACGACTACACCGTGGCCGCCTTCAAGCAGAAGACCGGCCTCGACGCTCGGACCGGTGTGAAGCTCGGCGATTTCCGCGATCCCGGCTTCCGCCGCTGGGTCGATTTCCGGATCGGCGCCCTCACGGATTTCCTGCGCCAGATCGATCAAAACGCGAAGTCCGTCAACCCGAAGTGCAAGACCATCGCGGAGATTTACCCGGGCATCGAGGAATCTGCGGTCCGCGTGGGCTCGGACGTGTATCAGATCTACCAGGTTGTGGACGCCATCGCGCACGAGTACAGCACCGGCGGCAACGCCGCGAAGCGCTCTCCCCTGGTCTGGTTCCAGGACATGGTAGGCATGTACTCGTTCCGCGCCTTCGCGGGCGGCAAGCCGACGTGGATGCTGAGCTATTCCTGGGACGGCGAGAAGCAGGTGCCCGCCGCCGAGGCGATGAAGAACCTGGCGATGGCGCAGCTTATGGCCGGCGCGAACACCTGGGACGCGCGGGGCCACGTCATGTCCGGCTCGAACGACTTCGAAACCCGGAGGACGATCTTCCGTTGGATCAAGGAGCACGAGAAGACGTTCTTCCTCCCACGGCAGCCGCTTCGTCCCATCGGCGTTTACTTCTCGCCCAAGACCCGGGACTATTTCGCCGACGACTTCACGGAGTCCTACCGGGGCGCCATGATGCTGCTGCTGCACTCCCACCTGGAGTTCCAGGTGGTGACGCCGCGCACTCTCGCGGAATTCCGGGGCGACGCTCTGATCCTTTCCGACGTGCGCTCGATCGGCGCTGACGAGACCGAGCACCTGCGATCGTACGTGCGCGCCGGCAAGACCCTGGTCGTGACCGGCGATACGGGTCGTTACGACGACACCGGGGCGGAGCAGGCGGCCAACCCGGTTCACAAGCTGCTGGGCATTACGGATCCCTCCCGGAAGAAGGTCGCGGCCTCAGGCCCCAGGTTTATCTACGATCCGGCCTGCCCCGCGCGGGAATACTACCGGCGGCTGAAGAAGGAGTTCGACGAGCGGGCGGTCGCCGGGCAGGCGGAGCAGTCGTCATTCGACACGCTTCGGGAAACGGCGGTTGCGGAGATCCTGCGCGTATCGGGATTCGACCCTGCCGTGCGGGTCGGCATCTCGCCCTTTACTGCTGCTCAGATCGCGCGGGTGAACGGCAAACCCACCGTGTTCCTGGCGAATTTTAGAGGGCTGAAGAGCGAAGCCGTCGCGCGGCAGATGCCGGAGCGGGACGTGAAGATCACATTCCGCACAGCCGGGAAGGGAACTGTCTACATCCTGCCGTTCCTTGGTGACGTGCAGAAGCTCGAAGCCGAATGGAAAAACGGGGCGCTCACCTGCGTCGTCCCGGAGATCACCAAAGGCGCGGTAGTGTGGGTGGAGTAGAGCGATGTGCCGGACAAAACACTCAGAACCCCGAGGTAGGCTGTCGTGATGCGGCTCGCTGTCCTGATCGTGCTCATCCCGCCGTTGGCCGCGTTTGCGGCCGATACCGTCCAAAACGGATCCCTCGTCTGCCAGTTCGGCGAGATC